>ORJL010121879.1_pt1 | contig 45486 bp, 30 predicted proteins | sample 1779941 | NCBI WGS metagenome assembly ORJL01 (sample SAMEA104232317, study PRJEB22302) | groundwater metagenome | biome: forest; feature: aquifer; material: groundwater | place: USA | collected 2011-08-07 | depth 5.8 m | reverse complement strand
GAATCAAAAAGACGAAATAACAGGATCGAACGCGGCCTCAGCGATCCGTCGCTCAGCGAGCCTCGCCCCGCGCTGAAAAAAAATAGAAGGCGTGGGAAGAGAAAGTTTTTGTCGCTCTTGACATCCGCCCTAATGGGTGACATCCGCCCTAATGGGTGACCCTTATTTCCCCCACACAGCGTATCGTTGAAGAGTTCCAGAATCGCCTCATCGCTGATGCTCGAGATCTCAGGGCCAATCTTCAGGTGAGTCGTCATGATCCCTTCCTCCTTGTAGCGGATGATAGCCGAATCCCCCTCGCGGGTGATGATGACCTCATCCAGACGCGCGATATATCGTTCCTTTCGCTTCATAGGCCGCCCAGCAAAGGAAACCCCGCTCCCGAAGTCAATCTCCGCCAGCCGTCAGACGGCCAATCTCCCTCAATTATCGCTCAGACAACCCCCTTAATTATCGTGCGCACGCTCAAAAGAGTTTTCTATCCGTGCCATCCGGGAAATCCGTGGTTCAATGCTCTTCTGGTTTGACCGCGGATGACTCCAATGGCACGGATAAATCCGTCTTCAAAATCCTGAGGAAAGGTTTCTCAGATTTGCAGCTATCATGCGGCCCAGGTTTCTTTGCAAGTTGCTTTACGCTGCAGGAACAAGGTTCTTTTTTGTTGATCGAGCCAGAGCAAGAGATCCGTTCCTTGCTCCGCTCTCAATTTGCGGTCGCTTTGAATTAGCGGGTGCGACTGCTCATCATGGCGCCCCGGCACTCGCCCCGTCACTCGTCGAGTGGTAAGGTCGGGGCCATGCTCTGCCAACTCTGCCAGAAGCGTCCCGCCACCTTTCACATCACGGAGATCCATGCGTCAGGCGAAAGAGTCGAGCGGCATCTCTGCGAACCGTGTCAGACCGGACAGGAGGAAGATCTGCTGAAGCACCTGATTGACATCGAAAACTTTGGGCAATTACGCGAGTACCTCCTTCGAGTCGGACGGATTCCACCGCACGAGACGGCAATCTTCACGCGCTTGGCGGGCGGCGTTTCGAATCGCACCGTGCGCGTTGACGGTGCGGATCAATCGTTCGTGATCAAGCAAGCTCTCCCGAAGCTCCGCGTGGAAACTGAATGGTTGAGCGATCCCCGGCGGATCGAACAGGAAGCGCGCGGATTGATCTGGCTCCAACGATTGGCGCCGCCTGGCACGATCACATCGCTGCTGTTTCAAGATCCCGAGCAACATTTGCTGGCCATGGCCGCCGTTCCGCAACCGCACGAAAACTGGAAAACAGCGCTGCTGGCCGGCCGCATCGACGAGAATCTCGTCCGCCAATTCGGCGCGCTGCTCGGCCGGATTCATCAGCGTTCCGCGGACGATCGCGCGCAGTTGGCGACCGTGTTTGACGATCGCGAGTTTTTTCGGTCGTTGCGTCTCGATCCTTATTACCGTTTCGCCGCGTCGCGAAATCCTGGCGCCGCGGATTTTTTTGAACGGTTGATTGCGGAGACCTGGGCCACGCGGACTTGTCTGGTGCATGGCGATTACAGTCCAAAGAATGTTCTCGTTTTCCGTGACCGGCTGGTGTTGCTGGACCATGAAGTGATTCATTTTGGCGATCCAACCTTCGACATCGGTTTTTCGCTCACGCACTTTTTGAGCAAAGCGCATCATCTGCCTGACTTTCGAAATCAGTTCCTCGAGGCCGCGGGGATTTATTGGCGGAGCTATCTGCTTTCGGCCGGGCCGGTCGCGTCCGGGCAAGGCTTCGAAGAACGCGCGGTGCGGCAGACGCTTGGCTGTTTGCTCGCGCGGATTGACGGGCGTTCGCCGCTGGAATATCTGACACCTGCTGAGCGGGAATGCCAGCGGAGGATCGTGCTCGATCTGATTCAACGGCCGCCAAAGAAAATTCCCGAGTTGATTCAAACATTTGGCCAAAAGCTCGGAACCTATCAATCGTTGCACAAATAATTGCACGCCACATGAACCGGGACGGAGCGCGACTGTGCGCGAACAGGCCCTGGGTCGATCTGCACACACCGCTTGGAACACCAGCCGCAGCTCGTCCATTGCAGGAGTCGGGTCGCTATTCTTTTGGCCGCTTCGATTCGGACCTTGAAAACCACTGGGCTGCGAACGTCACACAGTGCTGCGCCTGGTCCGATGGACACAGGCGCGCCCCGGAAACGCACAATATGTTTAAAATCGAACAGCTCACCGGTCTGGAAATTCTCGACAGCCGCGGCCGGCCCACCGTCCAAGCAACCTGCCGTCTGACGGACGTTCGTGGGACAGCTTCCGTTCCTTCCGGCGCTTCCACTGGAAAATTCGAGGCGATCGAGTCGAGAGATGGCGATCCGAAACGTTATCGCGGGTTCGGCTGCCGGAACGCCGTCACTCACATCAACGAGACGCTGCGCGCAGCGCTCGCGGGAAAAAGTTTTGCGGACCAGAGCGAGCTCGACCAAATCCTGATCGAACTGGACGCGACGCCGAACAAAGCGCACCTCGGCGCGAACGCAATCCTGGCGGTTTCCCTCGCGTTCAGCCGAGCTGCTGCCGCGCAACGCGGCCTCGCTCTTTACGACTATTTCGCGGCGTTAGCGGGCGCATCTCCGCAGCAGATGCCGCGGCCGACGATTAATTTATTCAGCGGGGGGAAACACGCCGGAGGCCAGGCGCCTTTGCAAGACGTGCTGGTTGTGCCAGTGGCCGCGACCTCAATCGCGGAGGCGTTGAGCATGATGTTTGAAATCTATCAATGCGCCGCCGAGTTGACTTTCCGGAGGTACGGCATGCGTTTGTTGCGCGCTGATGAAGGCGGATTAGCGCCTCCATTTGCCAGCGCGGAAGCAATGTTGGACGACGCCGCCGAATCGATCCGGGCGGCGGGTTTCGAGCTTCGGCGCGATGTGGCATTGGCGATCGATGTCGCGTCCAGCCATTTTTACGACGGAACGAATTATCGCCTCCGTGAGCCTGCGATCGATAGCGAACAGATGATCGAGCAACTGGCCCGCTGGTGTGACGATTATCCGATTATCAGTGTCGAAGACGGCTTGGCGGAGGAAGACTGGGATCATTGGCCGAAACTTCGCGAACGGTTGAATGGAAGAGCGCTGACGGTCGGTGACGATTTGCTCTGCACGAATCCCAAACGCATTGCGCGGGCGATCGAAGCCAAAGCTGCTGACACGCTGCTCTTGAAAGTGAACCAGATCGGCACAGTCACCGAAGCGCTCGAAGCCTTGCGCCTGGCGCGTTCGGCCGGCTGGAACGTTACGATCAGCGCGCGCAGTGGAGAAACGGAAGACGATTGGCTCGCGGACCTCGCCGTCGGCTGGGGCGGCAATCAGATCAAGATCGGCTCGATCACGCAATCGGAACGGCTGGCGAAGTACAATCGGCTGTTGGCGATTGAAGCGGCCACACGGCTGCCCATCGAATCTTGGCCGTCAAAATAGCCGCGCGTGAATTGGCGCGGAATAGGTCCGCGTTTTTGGCGAGCGACTCACGGCCCTCCTCAACTCTCGAAATTCGATTGTTCAGCGGCTAAAGCCTAAGCTATCTTTTTCTCGAATTGGAGTTCTCATGTCGTTACCCAAACACCTCAAGCTCGCGGAGAAAGCGGCGCTGCAGCAGCGCCAAGCCGTCTTGGAATTGGAATCCGTCACCAAAAGCATCGAACGTTGCGAGAAGACGATTGCCGATCTGAAAACGGAGCTCGAACAGGTAAATCTCAAATATAAAGATCGCAGGACAACGCAGGATGACATCGCTTACCTGACTGATCTTTTAAAGTGCGCGCAGAAAAAACTCGGCTGGGAAAAGCAAATGATGAGTTTGAAGAAACGGACGGAAAGCGTTCTCCAAAATGTTTCGATGCTCATGAACGACCCAACCCACCCTCCAGGCGATGAGATGCGCCAGGCCATTTTGAAGGCGCTCCAGGACGTGCAAAACAGCATGCAGCGCCTCGATGTCGTCAAGGTGGCGTAGGAGCTGAGCAGAAGGTGAGGCGCGGGCTTATTCTTTGAGTTTCTCGCCGAAACTTTCCCAGATTTTTCGATTACTCAAATCCGAAATGCGGAGCTCGAAATTCGAAACAAATTCGAAGGCCCAAAATTCAAAAGCTCGAAACGAGCAGGCCCTTTCGAAGAAGGTCAGCTATCCACGCAGGGCTCTGTTTTGGGTTTTGGATTTGGAGGTTTCGGAATTGTTTCCTCCTTCGCTGAAGCTTCGGAGGACAGGTCGTATTTCGGATTTCGTGTTTCGGATTTAAAGACCCCGCCTTAATTCCAAATTCCGTTGGCTAAAAGCTACTTCTTTCCGCCGGTGCCCGTGAGATATTGGTCGAACCAATCCGCGAGAACAGTCAGGTCCGAGGTCAGATCCACCCAGCCGTGCCCTTTGCCAGGTTTAACGACCAGCTTCGCCGTCGCGCCCGCTTCTTGCGCCTTTTTCACAAATTCCTGCGCCTGCTGGATCGGAACCAGCGTGTCTGCGTCGCCGTGAATGATCAGCGTCGGCGGCATGTTCGAACGGACAAAATAAAGCGGCGAAATCTCGTGTCCCAGTTCCTGCCGATGCTCCGGCGTGTCGCTGCGGGGACCAAACGCCGGCTGAAAGCTTTTCAGGGTGCCGACGCCGACGGCGTCTTCGCCCGGCTTGCCGTAATTCAAAAAATCGGTGGGCGGAAAGAAACAGGCGACGCATTGAACAGCGCTGCTTTGGCGGTCGACCGGATCCTTTGCTTGCGCAGAGCCAGGGCCGCCTTGAGTGCCGATCGTCAGCGATAAATGCCCGCCGGCGCTGCCGCCATAGATGCCCAGGCGGTTTGGATCGATGTCATAATCGCTGGCATGCTGCCGAATAAACCGAAGCGAGCGATGCATGTCCTGAACGATTTCCGTGACGATGAATTTCGGCTGCGATCCATGCACCACCGCGAACACGGTGTAGCCGCGGTCGAGAAACGTTTTGCACATCACTGCGTTGATGGCGTCGTGGCTCGAAAACCATCCGCCGCTCACCACCCAAATCAACCCGGCGCCGTTCGGGTGACCTGGGCGAAACACATCGAGAGTCAGGGCCGTTCCGAATTTCCGGCCGTAAATGACATCCTGCGTGCGGGTGAAGCCGGGTGATTCGGCGGCAAGCGAAACGCTGATCGCGAAAAGAGAAAAGAGAAGAACGTAAGTCCGTTTCATAAAGTGAGTCCGAGGAACCTACCAGGACGCACGGTCAACCAGCAATGTTCTTGATTTCAGTTCGCCAAATTAGCTTGAGTTCGCAGCTCGAACGAAAAGAATGGGCCTCCCTTATGAAAACCTTCACTTACACTCTCGTGCTTTCGGCGCTCCTGGCTTTCTCTAGTTCGTCCGTGTTTTCGGACGACCTCGAACAACTCGCGGGCAAATGGTCAGTCAAGCGAACGAATGACCAAGGCCAAACATCGACTCAGGTCATCGAAATCAAAAAGGACACGTTCAAGTTCCGGGTGCTTGGCGGCGACAACAGCTTGAGGCTTTACGCCACCGGAAAAGTGAAACTGGAAAAGTTCGGCCCGTTCAGCGGGATTCAGTTTTACGAGATCAAAGCCGGCCAAACTGAGTCTGACCTCGAACCGGTGGAGGACAGTCGCACTGGAATTTACGTGTTGGAGAGCGACAGCTGGAGTTTAGCCACGAATTTCGATCGCGTGCGCGACAACCAGAAACCGCGGGTTGATACGTATACCAAGGGCGAAAAATAGCTGCTAGCCCGCAAACTTTTCCGTCTCTGCCAGCAAGTCTTTGATTTCAGCGCCGGTCTTGCCCCCGGCCTGATATCGCTTTTTCAGCTGCTGCAGCTTTTGAATCTTTTCATCGGCGGCGGATTGATTGATCTCGACGTAATCGATCGATCGATATTCGCCATCCGGGCCGCCGCGCGATTCATAAACTCCAAGCCCCAGCTTTGCCGCATCCACCAGCATGTTGGGTTTCGCGAACGTTTTCACCTTGTCCGTCAATGACTCGCTTACTTGATCGTAGATCACGCTGTCCATCGCGACCGGATCCGTTCCGAGCAACAGACAATTGGGCGAGCGCCCGCCGAAACGGCTCCAGCCGATTGGCGGATCTTCACCCCAGTCCCAGCCCGCCAACAGCCCGTCACACACGATTAACCGCGTTTTGGCGCCGACATGCGGGTTCAGCCAAAGGTCGACCGCAGGATTTGCCTCCGCGCTGAGCAACCCGTTCACTCTCGCTTTATCCTCTGGAAAGGGTTCGTGAAACCCGCGGCAACTCGCCACCGTCCCGAAATTATTTTTCAAAGCGCCAGTGACGCCGCCCATGTTGTGCGTTTTCATGATCGGCAAATTAATGAAGTGTTCCGCGCCGATCAGTTGGTCGGGCAAACGGTGGCTTGTCTCCCGGGCTTTGCGGGCATTGATGATCGGATTCCGGAATTCCACAATCGCGTGGCGATCGTTGCTCTTCCAGGTAATGCCGTCCCCGCCCGGCATGAATGATGAGCGGTACACCACTACTCGCGGAAAGGCCGCTCGAATCCGGCGAGCCACGCGATTCGGCGTCAACCGCGGCATGCGCTTCTCCGGATCGCGCTGGCCCTCGGTCCAAGTGGGATCGCCAATTCCAATCATCTCCTGCGGGACGCCACTCCGAACGAGAGCGCGGATGGTGGCGTTGATCGGTTCGGCCAGCGCGTCGGTATCGTTGTAATGGGTGTCCCAGTTAATTGTGTCCCATTGCCCCTGCCAAAGCCGATACGAAGTGGTGGTGTTGATCTTGATAAACACGCGTTCGCCGCTCCGATACGGCACCAGCCGCTTCATCGCCTGCGCCGGATCCGCATCTCCCGTCAACGCGCAGAGGGCCGCGTCAAACATGCTGTTGACGATTTCTCCGTTCACAAAGTTGCCGTAGTACGTTTCAGGCGCTTGCTGTTGAAACTCGAAATTCACCAAATCGAAATAGCTGGCCAGCGGATGATGCACTCGAACGATTCGATGCGCCCGGCTCGGAGCGGCGAATAATTGTGTTTCCGGCAAGAGCCCAGCGGCCGTAAGAGCAGCCGCGCCTTTCAAAAAGCCTCGTCTGGTCATTCTCATGATGGTGTCTCCGTAAGGTGGGTCATGTTAAGAGCCTGTTTGGAAATTGCTGTGCGCCGTAGCCGCCGAGGTACGGAGGCGGACTGAGCGTTGCAACGGCGCCATCCGTTTTCCGCCTCCTCACGCCGGCGGCTACTCTGTTCGAAGGGCGCTCTCACTCGTGGTTTGGACTTCACTGTCCTGAGAACGCCGCGTCCTTGATTGTCATCAAGGTCGCTCTTGATCGCATCGACCAGCGTGCCGAGCGCAGGTCCAAACGCGGGCGGGCGGCCCGACATGGCAAGTTTCAAAACAAGCGTAGTCGATTATGAGAAATTCTGGCTGGCGAAACTTCACTTTCTGGATGATTGCTGCGATCGCAACGTGCGAAGGCGTGTCGAGCCAAACGATTCTGATAACACGTGACGACGGTGAACCGACCGGAGAGCGCCCTTACGAAATGGCCTGGGCGCACCGAACCGAACCGGCCCCTCCCACCGTGCGCTTCGATCACCTCGAAGGCTGGACGATGAAAGTCGAAGGCGATGCGGAAGCGACGTTGCAGGCGACCCGTTCCCAAAACATTTGGGACAGGCCCGTGGCGCGGCTTCGCTATCACGGCCCCGGCAAAGCCGAAAGCAAACCGCGGATTTGGTTCGGGCCGCCGCAGCCAATCGTTCTCCCTGAAAATACAGATGCCGTCGATTTGTGGGTTTATGGCAATCGCTGGGATTGGGAACAACCGCCGGATACGCCACCCGTGCGCATCATCCTGCACATCCGCGACGGCGACGCCAAAGCTCACTCAGTCGAAATCGACCGAGTGCGCTGGAAGGAATGGTGGCTCATCCACAAGCGTCTGCCGAAGGGCCTTAAAACGCCGTTGCGTCTTGAGAGCATTGAGATTGCGGGTGGCTGGCAGCCGGAATGGCGCGAGATTTTTTTCGATTCGATCCGCTTTTATCACGAACAGCTCAGTCCAATTACATTCGATCCGCGACCCCGCCGAAACCTGACTCTATTTGAAGGCCAAACTCCCGGCGCGAATAGTGGCCCGGGCAAATTGCCGTTTCCCACAACCGAAAAAACGATTTTGCCCATGCACCTCGGCGGTAGATACCGAAACGAAACCGATGCACAAACGAACGGGCAGGTGACATTCAGCTACATCGGACATGACGCGACCGTCGCTTATCGGTTTGATGTTGCACGCGGTTTGAGCAGCCTCCGCGCGAGCGTGAACGATGCGCCCGTAGGCTCGCTGCTCGATGGTGCGGCCGTTCGGATGGTTGACGCGCCAACGAACGCGCATCTCCGAACCGCAGTTCTCGCGCACAATCTTCTGACTGCTGACTATTCGGACGGCACGAGTCTGCGCATACAGATCTGGCAAAAATCATTGGTCATGGACGTCATCAATCGGACTGGCCACGCCACCGAATTGGCCTTCGGTAATCTTTCCGGAGTTCAGGATCCCCGCACGGTTGCGGTCCCGTTTTTAAACTATGGCGGCGGGCCGCATCCGTCCGTGCTGCTATCGAGAGCCGGGACGAACTCGGTTTTTTCGAGCATCTGGCTTGATTGGTATCGTTCGAATGGGTCCGAGCCGTACGCGGCCGAATCGGTTTCGACCAACACCGCGCGGATCAACGGCGGTGTCCGGTATCAGTCGCGCACGGACGGCCAGCGTAATCCGATGTTCGAGCGGTTGTTCGTGACAGTGTCGCCGATGTTCGAAGAAGTGCTGCCCACCGTGCCGAACCCAATCGGCCTGCACGCCCGCGAAGCGATGGACAAGCTCTGGCAGGAATCGTGGGGGCCAGATGATTTCGAAAAACAAATGAAGCGAAGCCGAATGCTGCGCGCCTATGGCATCGAAAAGTTGATTCAGTGCAATCATGAGATCGCGTGGCGCGACGGCGGCGAAAGCTTCACGCTGCGCACGCGCGCCGCTCCCAAGAAAGGCGGCGATGCGGCGCTCCAGCGTTATGTCGCGCATCAGCGCGGGCTTGGTTGGATGGCGGGGCTTTACAGCAACTACACCGATTACGCGCCGGTGAATGAATTCTGGTCGCCGGACGGCGTGCAACGCCAGCCTGATGGCAACTGGCGGACGGCCTGGCCGCGGTGCTATGCGGAAAAACCGCTCAAAGCGGTGGAATTCGACGCGCTACTGGCGCCCCAAATCAAAAAGAAGTTCAACCCAAACAGCGCTTACACCGACGTCCACACCGCAGTGTCGCCTTGGGCTTACAATGATTATGACGCCCGGGTTCCTGGCGCTGGAACGTTCGCGCAGACGTTTTATGCGTATGGAGAGCTGCTCCGGAACGACTCGAAAGTTTATGGCGGGCCGATCTTTTCCGAAGGCACGTACCATTGGCTTTATGCCGGATTGGCCGATGGCAATTACGCGCTCGCTTATGATGGCCGGCCCCTCGCGAAGGAACCGCTGCTGCCGATCTTTGACCTGTGCCAAATTCATACCCGCGAATGCGACATCGGCATGGGCTGGACGGCGAATTTCTGCGACGCGATTCCTGATTGGCGTAAACCGGAAAACATCGATCGCGCTATCGACCGGTTCCTGTTGCACACGCTCGCGTATGGGCACATCGGGTGGTTGGTCGAGGAAGAGCATGGCATCGCCCGGACCTGTCGATCCTACTACATGCTCCAGCAAGTGCAGGCGCGGTATGGTTTGAAGCAGCCGAGCCGCATCGCGTATTGGGACGGCAAGATGTTTGTTACAGTTTCGGAAGCGTTGGTGCGCGACTTGCCGCGCTCGCGCCGGCAGCTCTTGGTGGAATACCCAGGCGGGCTTCAACTTTGCCTAAACGATCATTCGAGCGACCATTGGAGAATTCCTTTGCCAGCCGGCCTTCAGCGAGGGAAATCCAGCATCGATTTGCCTCCGGCGGGATGGGCTGCATTCACTAAAGACGGCCAACTCTTCAGCTACTCAGCGACCGTGGGAACGAACCGTGTCGATTACCTCCGGAGTCCCGCTTACGTTTATCTCGATGGTCGCGGCGAGTGGTTCGACGCGCCCGAGGCTGCTTCCGATGGAGGACTCGCGATCAAACCGCTCCGAAAGAATCAAATCGAGGTCATCCGCATCTCCGGGAAACGCGGGTTCGTCATTCGCCGCCCGTTCAAAGTTCAGCGCGCGTTGAAATCTTGCGAAGCATACGACGCGGAGGGAAATCAGCTGGCTGCGCCGGTAGCGCGGGATGACCATGGCCAGACTCGAATCGAGCCGAGCGAGAAGGCGGTGCGATACGTGATGAGGTTCGGGGCGGATTGAGCGTAAAAAGAATGCGCCAAGATTGGATGCACTAACAAATGGGGCGAGGCTCCTGACGAGCCAGAAGCCGCGCACTCAAACGCGGCTTGCCAGGGAAATGGGGAGTGGGGCTGGAAATAACGGGCCACGCTGGAACGGAGATTTCTCGATGCCATTCGGCGCTATGGCGATCTTGCATCGAAAAGACTCCCTCAGCTATAAAACGCTCAACGGCGCCCGGGTTGGGGACATCTTCATGAGCCTCATCCACAGCTGCCAGCTCAACCGGGTCAACCCATTTGACTACTTGATGGCGCTGTAGAGCAATGCCGAGGCGATTCGAAAGGATCCGCTGGTTTGGGGCCCTGGATTACCGCCACACCTTGCCAGCGCCTCAATCTGGCTGATCAGCCCCGCACGAAATTCCTTCCGCCTTCCTCGCGATCTTCGCGCTACGCCCGCTTGCCGAAGCAACACGATGAAGCGATAGTAATTTCCGGGTTTCTCTGCTTGCCCCGTCAACCGTGCATTCAAAAAACTTTTCAATCGCGGAGAGTTGTCAGCCAGGACCGGCCGAGGATGATCCAAACGATGCCGCGCTCGTTCAATCCTCCCTGGAAGCCGCGGGCATCATGTGTGCGACCACCTGCGTGCGCAACCGCGCCGATTTTGTGGCGGCGCTCGAACGCGGCGCCATTGCCCAACATGGCGTGCTTAAGGCAGTCGTCGCGTTGCTCCCAAAACCTTATACCCGAGCGACCCTTGTTTGCAAAGTGCGCGAGGGGCTCGATCCGCCGCGGACGGAAGCCTGCAAATGAGCAAACCTGGGCAAATCGCAACAACACATGATGGTGCGGTGACGTCGAACACCGGAAGGCTCACCGTTCTCGCCACCGTGCTCGGGTTGGCTAGCGCTGCCCTCGGCGCGGCGGTCCTCGTTGGATGGCATGCGCAAATTCAAGGGCTCATTCAGATTGATGCCGCTTTCGCGGCCATGCAGTACAACACGGCGCTTTGTTTCGTGTTGAGCGGTTGGGCGCTCGTCGCGGTCGCCCACGGCAAGTGCCGCGCCGCCATGGTGCTCGGCGTGTTGGTGGCGGCGTTCGCCGGGCTCACACTGCTGCAATACCCGCTGCACGCAAACCTGGGACTCGACCAACTGTTTTTCAAACCGTACCTCACCCCGCACACTTCGCACCTCGGTCGCATGGCGCCCATGACGGCGACCTGCTTCTCTCTCCTCGGCATTACGACGGTGTGGATGACGATTTGTAGGCGGCGCAAATCGAATTGCGCCTGGCCCGGTCTGTTGAGCTCTCTCGTCGTAGCGCTGTGCGCCACGGCTGTTTTCGGCTACGCGACCGGGTTGGACGGCGCCGATGCCTGGTCCCAGTTCTCACACATCGCGCTCCACACGGCGGTGGGCCTTGGCCTATTGGGCGCCGGCCTGTTCGCGCTGGCGTGCCGCGCCGCTTTTGTCAGCACCGGGCACAGCCCCCGCTGGCTGCCGAGTTCCGTCATGCTTAGCGCACTGCTGGCCACCGCGGTTCTGGGGCGGGCAATCGCAACGGAAGCGGATGCCTACATGGCGAGGGTTCTCGATGCACACGCGGCTTTGGTGAAGGGGGAAGTCAGTTCCCACCTGCGAGAACGAATCCAGTCACTCACTCGAATGGCCGCCCGCTGGGAATCCTCCGGCGCGCCGGAGCGGAGAGCGTGGGAGCATGACGCCGCGGCGGCCGTCCTGGACCACCCCGGCTCCCAAGCCATCGAATGGATTGACCCTTCGCTGGTGGTTCGTTGGGTTGCGCCCATACAAGGCAATGAGAAACAGGCGGGCCAGCAGGTTGTTGCGGAGTCCTGGCGTCGCGCTTTGAACACGGCTAAGGAAACCCGGCAGACGGCCGTCACGCGCCGGGACGAACGGGTCGCTGGTTTCCCCACCCTGGCGATCTGCGTGCCGATTTATCGCGGAAACCAATTCGACGGGTTCATTGCGGGCATCCTGCGGGTCCAGGAATTGTTCGACCTGATTCTGCCTCCGACGCTGGCGGCGGGTTACTCGATCGCAATCGAGGACGGAGAGACCATTTACCAACGCGATCCCAGCCCGCGCCCAAGTGAGCCGCAATGGATGGCGCGGAAAAACATCGAGCTCGCTGGCATCCAGTGGACGGCGCGAGTTTGGCCCCGGCCCGAAACGCTGGCGGCGCAGCATTCGCACTTCGCGCTGGCGGTGCTGGTGGCGGGCGCCCTGGGTTCGATGCTGCTGGGGTTGACCGTGTTCCTGGCCCAGCGCGGCAGCGCGCAGGCCCGAGCGGCGGCGCTCGCCGGCGAAGCGCTGCAGGAAAAGCAACAGTTCCTCGAAGTGCTGTTGGACAACTTGCACGCCGGCGTGGTCGCTTGTGACGCTAACGGCAAAATCTCTCTCTTCAACGGAGTGATGCAGCGGCTCCACGGCGTTCCTGACTTGAACATCCCTTCCGACCAGTTCCCGGCCTACTTCGGCTTGTTCCATGCTGACGGCAAAACCTTGCTCAAGCCGGAGGAAGTCCCGCTGGTTCGCGCCTTACACGGCGAGATCGTCCACGAAATGGAAATGGTGGTCGCACAAAAAGATCATGCCCCTCGCACCCTGGTCGCCAGCGGCAAGCAGATTGTGACGTCCACGGGCAAGAAACTCGGCGCAGTGGTGGCGCTGCACGACATTACCGAACGAAAGCAGGCCGAGGAGGCGCTGCGCAAAAGTGCGGACAGATTGAGTTTGGCCACGGAATCCGTCCGGATAGGCATCTGGGAATACGACCTGGAAAAGAACACACTCCTCTGGGATGAGCGAATGTGCGCGCTGTACGGCATCCGGCCGGAAGATTTCAGCAGCGCCTATGAGGCTTGGGAGAGGGGCGTTCATCCAGAGGACTTGGCGGCCGCGCGCGCAGAGCTTGAAGACGCCCTCGCCGGGAAAAAGGAATTCCACACTCAATTTCGCGTGGTTTGGCCGGATGGACAGATTCACTTTGTTGAGGCGCATGCGGTGGTCCAACGCGCAGCCAACGGTACTCCGTTGCGTGCGATCGGCGTCAACTGGGACATCAGCGAGCGCAAACGGGCGGAGGAGGGCCTGCGGCAGTTGCAAACCCTGCACCGGACCATCCTGGACTCGGCGGCGTACGGCATCCACGGCATTGATGCCGCTGGCCGGATCGTTTTTGAAAATTCCGCAGCGGTTCGGATGCTCGGCTGGGACGCTGCTGAGCTGCTTGGCAAGCCGGCGCATGTGACCATGCATCACACGCGCGCCGATGGCATGGCTTATCCGACCGAGCAATGCCGCATTTACGCGGGGCTGCGCGACGGCCGGATCAATCACGTATCCGATGAGGTCTTTTGGCGGAAAGACGGCAGTTCATTCCCGGTCGAGTATACCGTCGCTCCGCTGATGCGAGAACACGACGAGATCACCGGCGTGGTCGTGGTATTTGCCGACATCAGCGAGCGCAAGAAATCCGAAGTGGCGCTGCGCGAGAGCGAGGCGCGCTTCCGCGATCTGTTTGAGAATTCCAGTGATTTGATCCAGAGCGTCGCGCCGGACGGCCATTTCATTTACGTCAACCGGGCGTGGCTGGAGGCTCTGGGTTACTCCCGCGAGGAACTCCCGCGTCTCACGTTGCTTGACATCCTCGAGCCGAGTTGCCGGCAACATTGCCAGGAGATTTTTCAGCGTTTGATAACCACCGGAACGGCCGAACACGCCGAGGCCGTATTTGTCGGCAAGCACGGCCAGCGCGTCAGCGTCGAAGGCACCGCCAATTGCCGGTTTGAACAAGGCCGGCCGGTCGCCACGCGCGGTATCTTCCGTGACATCACCGAGCGCGAACGAGCGCAAGCGGAACTGGAGAACATCCACCGGCAACTGGTGGAGGCTTCCCGCCGGAGTGGCATGGCGGAGATCGCCACCAACGTGCTCCATAACGTCGGCAACGTGCTTAACAGCGTCAATATCTCAGCCACCCTCGTGGTGGACAGCGTAAAGAATTCCAAGGCTGCCAGCCTGGCTAAAGTCGTGGACTTATTTCGGGAACACGCGCAGGACCTCGGGACGTTTATCACCTCGAACCCCAAGGGCAAACAGGTGCCTGGTTACCTGGCCCAGCTCTCCGAACGTCTCGTGGCCGATCAGAAGGCAATCGTCACTGAACTCGATTCGTTGCAGCAGAACGTCGAGCACATCAAGGAAATTGTGGCCGTGCAGCAGACCTACGCCACGTTCGGTGGGGTGAAGGAAATGATCAACGTGGTCACTCTGGTCGAAGACAGCCTGCGCATGAACTCGGGCGCTCTTGAGCGCCACCGCGTCGAGGTCATCCGCGAATTTGAAAAGCTGCCGCCCATGAACGTCGAGAGACACAAAATCCTTCAAATCCTGGTGAACCTCCTGCGGAACGCCAATCTCGCCTGCCAGGATTCGGCGCGCACGGACCGGCGGTTGACGGTGCGCGTGGCCAACGGTGATGGCCGAGTCAAGATTTCGGTGATGGATAACGGAGTGGGGATCCGGCCGGAGAATCTGACGCGCATATTCAATCACGGGTTTACGACGCGGAAAGACGGTCACGGTTTCGGCCTGCACAGCAGCGCGCTGGCGGCGCAGGAAATGGGCGGTTCGTTGACCGTTCACAGCGATGGCCCCGGCCAGGGCGCTGCCTTCACCCTGGACCTGCCTGGCCCCGACACCGGAGAACGAGCGTGAATAACAGAATATGAATCTGCCATCTGACAGGAACCGGCGCGTGGTGGTCATCGATGACAACCGTGCGATCCAGGATGACTTTCGCAAAATCCTGTCTCCCGCTACCACCACGGCGGCGGCCTTGGATGCCACGGAAGCGGCGGTGTTTGGGGGCCCCACGAACGCCGTCCGGCAAACCCGATTTGAAGTCGACTCGGCCTCCCAGGGACAGGAAGGACTGCTGTTGGTGAAAAAGGCGCTCGAAGCTGGGCGGCCTTACGCGCTGGCGTTTGTGGACGTGCGGATGCCGCCCGGCTGGGACGGGCTGGAAACCACCCAAAGAATGTGGGAGCTGGATCGCGACCTCCAGGTGGTCCTTTGCACCGCCTACTCCGATTATTCCTGGGATGATCTGTTCAAGAGGCTTGGCGCGCGCGACGGATTGCTCATTCTCAAAAAGCCGTTTGACGCCGTGGAAGCTTTTCAATTGGCGCACGCGCTCACAGAAAAATGGTGGTTGCACCAGGAGTCGCGCGGAAAAATGGAAGCGTTGGAGAGCCGAGTCGCCGAGCGCACCGACGAGTTGCAGCAGACCAACCAAAACCTGATTACGGCCCGCGATGAAGCCTTGAGCGCCGTCCGGGCCAAAGCTGACTTTCTCGCAAATATGAGCCACGAAATCCGCACCCCGATGAACGGCGTCATCGGGATGACCGGCCTGCTCATGGATACCGCGCTGAATCCACAGCAGCGGCAGTTTGCCCAAACGATACGAAACAGCGGCGAATCGCTGCTCACCATCATCGATGACATTCTCGATTTCTCCAAAATGGAGGCTGGCCAGCTCGCTTTCGAAGTGCTCGATTTCAGCGTCATCGAAGTCGTCGAAGAAACCGTGGAATTGCTCGCTGAGCGCGCCCAGATCAAGGGCATCGAGTTGACCTGCGAGGTTCCTCCGAACATTCCCCGCCGGCTGCGCGGCGACCCGAGCCGGCTGCGGCAAATCCTGATGAATCTTGCCGGCAACGCCGTTAAATTCACGGAGCGCGGCGAGGTGGTGGTTCGCCTGTCGATTGACTGGGAGACCGGCACCCATCTCCTGCTTCGGTTCGAAGTGAAGGACACCGGCATTGGCATTTCCGCGGAGGCCCAGGCGAGGCTTTTTCACGCCTTCAGCCAGGCGGATGAGACCACCACCCGCAAATACGGCGGCACGGGACTTGGCCTGGTCATCTGCAAACAGCTGAGTGAACTCATGGGCGGCGCCGTGGGCATCCGAAGCGCGGCGGGCCTGGGATCGACCTTCTGGTTCACGGCGAATCTCGAAAAGTCCGACGAGCCGGAAGGTCCGCATAAACCCCCCGCCTCGCTCGCGAACTTTCGCGTCCTGGTCGTCGATGATAACGCGACGAACCGGCAAATCCTCCGCCACCAGATCTTCGCCTGGAAAATGCGGAAAGGCAGCGCCGCCGGTGGTCGCGAGGCCTTGAATATACTGCGTGAAGCGGCGGCGGTCGGCCAGCCGTACGACCTCGCCTTGCTGGATATGCAGATGCCCGAGATGGACGGCCTTACCCTCGCTCGCGCCATCAAGTCCGATCCGGCGATCGCTTCCATCCGTCTGGTCATTCTCACCTCCCTGAGCCAACACCAAAGCGCTGACGAACTGCGCGCCGCGGGCATCGACGCCTATCTCACCAAACCGGTCAAACAACAACGCCTTTGCGATTGCCTCCTGAACGTGATGGGCAAGGCGGGCAAGGAACCTGGCGCCCGCAGTCGTGCCGGTGGCGGAAGCGAACCCTCCGCACCTCATGCGCAATCCACGGCCCGGATCCTTTTGGCGGAGGATAATCGGGTCAACCAAATGGTGGCCAACGGCCAATTGCAGAAACTTGGTTACACCGCCGATGCCGCGGCCAACGGTCTGGAAGCGTTGGAATGCGCCCTACGCATTCCTTACGACATTATTTTCATGGACTGTCAGATGCCCGAGATGGACGGATACGAGGCCGCGCGCCAAATCCGCCGGCACGAACGCGAGGCAACCTCCGGCCGTCCGCCCGTCCATATCATCGCGATGACCGCCAATGCCCTCGCGGGTGATCGTGAAAAATGTTTGGCCGCGGGCATGGACGATTACATCAGCAAACCGGTGCGCCTGCCTGACCTGCAAAAAGCCCTGGAACGATGGCAGTTGAAAGTGTCTCCGCCTCCGGAGCCGGCGGCAATCGCCACTGTGCCTGAAGCCTCCGGCCTGCTTCCCGCGGTCGATCTGGAGCGCCTGAACGAACTCACCGACAGCGACCCGAACCAGTTGCGCGATCTCATTGCGCTCATCCGAAGGGAATCCGGCGCCATCTTCAAGCAGTTGTCGCAAGCGGTCGAGGAGAAGTCGCTGGACCATATTCGGCAGTTCGCTCACAAGCTCTCCGGTTCGAGTTCACTTTGCGGCATGGAACCGCTCACCGACCGGCTCCGTCAACTCGAACAAACCGCCCGCGAACTCCGGGCTCCGGAGGTGGCCGCGAACTTTGCCCAGGTCGCGGTCGAATTCAGCCGCGTGGATAATGAACTGGTCCGAATGGAACTCAACCCTGCCCCAGTATTGTGACAAATACATTCCGCCACACGGCAGGGCGCTTCACTCCGTGCCCGGCGGGCACGGGTCCCATGCGGCGCGGACGGCCTGAGGCGTCTTCCCAAACACGTATCGAAACCTTTTTTGTCGCCGTGCTAGCCTTATGAAAAAAATACTTATCGTCGAGGACGACGCCATCGTCGCCAGCATCTATCGCAGCAAACTGCAAAATGAGGGGTACGAGGTGGAAATCGTTGCGGACGGCGAGAAGGCGATCGCGGAGTTAAAGACCGCGCCGCCCGATCTTGTCTTGCTCGATCTGGGCCTACCCAAAATCAATGGCGTCGACGTCCTGAAGGCGATCCGGTCCAATCCCGCGACGGCCTCCGTTGGGGTCATCGTTCTGTCGAACTCCTATGTGACCTCACTCGTGCAGGCCGCGTGGAAGGCGGGCGCGAACAAGTGTTTGTCGAAAGCGGACACTACCCCGCGCCTGCTCGTGGATATCATTCACGGCATGTTCGTGGCCGGGGCCGCGCGCGCCGCGGGTTCCGCGAATGCGGAAAGCGAGGCAACGGCTCGATCGGCGATCGCGGGCAGTGTGAAGGGGACGGCGCCATCGGTGGCGCTGCCAACCTCGTCCGATGCCCTGTTCCAATCCAGTGTTCGCCTGGCTCTGCTCGGCAACGCGCCCGGTTTCATCGAGGATTTGCGCAAGCGTCTGAAGATTTTGGGGCAGCAAAGCGGCGCCGCCCAGGCATCGGCGGACCTGTTCGATTTCTATCGCGCGGTCCATTCTCTGACCGGGTATGCCGGCAGCGCCGGCTTCTCTTCCGTCGCCCATCTCTCGGCCGCCCTGGAAGCCTTGCTCAAAGAGCTTCATGAAAAACCAAAAAAAATCGGTCTCTCTCCCGTTCGAACCGTCGCCCAGGCGATCGACTCCCTGGCGCGCCTGTTCGACCAGGAACGTCTTCCGCACCCGGATGAGCAGCCACCGCCGCTGATCCTGGTCGTGGATGACGACCTGATCGCCCGGCGCACATTCTGTTCGGCCCTGGACAAGGCGCACCTGCGTTCGATCAGCCTCGATGATCCCGTGGTCGCGCTCCGGCTCCTCGAGGAAAACTCTTTCGATCTGATCTTCTCCGACGTGGAGATGCCGGCCATGAACGGCTTCGATTTCTGCGCGAAGGTGCGCGGTTTGCCGCAGCACAAATGCACCCCGCTGGTCTTCGTTACGAGCCTCGCCGACTTCGAAAACCGCGCCCGGTCCGCCCTGAGCGGCGGCACCGATCTCATCGCCAAGCCGTTTCTGCTCGTCGAGCTTGCCGTCAAAGCGCTGACCTACGTCCTGCGAAAGCCAGCCACCACCGCCCAACCATCCGGGGCATCAACCGGACCGTGATCTATGCGTGTTCCTGAAGACAAAAACCGGCGTGTGCTGGTCCTCGACGACGGCGCGACTGAAATCCGCAAAGCCGCCGACCGGGCCGCGACCTTGACGCGTCAGCTTCTGGCTTACGGGCGCAAACACATTCTCCAGCCGGAAATCCTCGATCTGAACTCCGTTCTTGCCGGCATCGAAAGCGCTTTGCGCCATTTGACGGGCCCAGGAACGGACGGGCGCATTGCTCCCGCCGCCGGACTTAAAGCGGTGAAGGCGGACACTGGACAGATTGAACAGGTCATCATGAACATGGCCATCAACGCGCACGAGGATTCTTCTCACGTCAGGCTACAACGAGGATGCCAGCGCCCGTCAAGGCCTGTTGGACCAAGACGTGGCGCTCCTGCCAAAACCTTTCACGCTGTCCTTGCTGGCGCACAAGTTGCGGGAAGTGCGGGATCAACCGAGCCTTCCGAAACCGGACCTCGCGCAGAAAATTCTGGAATGCACGAACATCTCCAGTGAGACAACGACCCCCAGGGACTGATCATGGCAACACGGATGCGGAACCAAAACCTAACGACGTTCACGCGCATTGTGGTGCTCACCGCGTTTTACTTCGTCGGCGGATTGATCGGCAAAAAAACGACGTTTCTCTCCGGTAGCGTGGCTCTGGTCTGGCCCCCGGCCGGCATCGCGCTCGCCGCCATTCTGCTTTTCGGTTACCGGTTTTGGCCGGGCGTGGCCCTGGGAGCAGTGCTGTTTTCGGCCATGAATGGAATGCCGTTGGGATTCTTCACCCTCGGAACGGCCATTGGCAATACCATGGGCGCCGTCGTCTGCGCTTTCCTGCTTAAGAAATTCGTGGCGTTCGACAATGCGATGGAGCGGACCCGGGATGTGACCGGCTACATCGGGTTAGCCTGTTTTCTGGGCACAACGGTCAATGCGGCGTTCAACGTCGTGAGCCTCGCTTACAGCGGCGGGGTGGAGTGGGACGATTTATTCTCCACCATCCTGGTGTGGTGGGTGCCGAATGCGCTGGCCGGGCTGGTGGTGGCGCCCTTCCTCATCACCTGGGCGAGGCCGTCGGCCATCCGCTGGGATGCCAGATTGATTACCGAAGCGGTGATTTGCGGCGCCGGCTTGGTCGGCGGCACGCTGATTTCTTTCAATTCCTGGTTTGTCTATGGAATTCAAAGCTATCCACTGGCCTACCTCCCTTCTCCCTTTTTGGTCTGGGGCGCGTTTCGATTTGGGCAGCGCGGCGCAACCGCGGGAACGTTGCTGGTGTCGGCGCTGGCCATTTATTCACTGCTGCAGGGAACCGGGCCGTTCGTCACCAATACGGAGAGGGATAGCCTGATGCTCATCGGCAGTTACATCGGGGTTCTGGCGGTCACCAATATGCTGCTGGCCGCCGTCGCGGCCGAACGTCGCGCGGCGGAACGTGAGGTGTCGAAAAGTGAAAAGCGTTTTCGCGGAGTGGTGGAAGACCAGACAGATTTGATTTGCCGATTCAAGCCGGACGGCTTGCTCACTTTTGTGAATGATGCGTTCTGCCGCTTTTATGTCAAAAGCAGCGAGGAGTTGATCGGAACAAACTTTTTTCAAGCTCTTTCCGAAGAGGATGCCGCGGTTCCGCTGAGCTACATCAACTCTTTGCCGGCGGGTGAGCCGGTCGTTTCGTTCGATCATCGTTTGAACTCGCCGGACAACCGGGTCGTTTGGCACCAATATCGGGTCCGTCGTCTCTTTGAGGAAAAAGGCGACACACGGGAGTTTCAAGCGGTCATCCAGGACATCACGCAACGCAAGCAATCCGAGCAAGCCTTGCGGTCGAGTGAAGAAAAGTATCGTTCGCTCATCGATCATATTCCCGACGTGGTTTGGACCGCTGACTCGAACAGGGATCTGCTCTATATCAGCGGCAACGCCGTCAAGGTGCTCGGTTTCGGTTCCGAAGAACTCATCGAGAACGGCCGGCAGCTTTGGACAGAGCGCATTCATCCGGAAGACGCGGCGCACGTCCGCCAGGCTTACCAGAGGCTTTTCTCAGCGGGCGAAGCGTTTGACGTGGAATACCGGATTTACAGAAAAGACGGCCAGTGGATCTGGTTGCACGACCGCGCTCCGTCGCGGCGTCTGATTCAGGGAACGCTCCGCGCGGAGGGTCTTTTCTCCGACATCACCCAGCGGAAGCAGGCCGAGGAGTCGCTCCGCCAGTCGGAGACGAAGTTCCGCACTCTTTACGACTCGACCAGCGACGCCGTCATGCTGCTGAACGAGAAAGGCTTTTTCGACTGCAACCCGGCAACCTTGGTGATGTTCGGCTGCGCGACCCGCGAGGACTTCTGCTCGAAGCATCCCGCCGATTTCTCACCGCCGCGGCAGCCGTGCGGCGGGGAGTCCGTGACGCTGGCCAACCAGCGGATCGCCACGGCGATGGAAAAGGGCAGCCACCACTTCGATTGGGTGCATCAGCGGGTTGATAACGGCGCGACCTTCCCGGCCGACGTGTTGCTCAACGCCCTGCAACTGGACGGGCGGCCAGCGGTTCAGGCCGTGGTGCGCGACATCACCGCGCGCGCGGTGGCGGCCGCGCAACTCCTGGAAACCAACCGCCATCTCGAAGCCGCCACCGCCCGCGCCAAGGAGCTGGCGGTTCGGGCCGAATCGGCCAACCGCGCCAAAAGCCAGTTCCTCGCCAATATGAGCCACGAGCTGCGCACCCCGCTCAACGCTGTCATCGGCTTTTCGGAAATCCTCGCGGACCAAACTTTTGGCGCCCTGAATGCCCGCCAGCTCAAATACAGCAACAACATTTTGAACAGCGGCCGCCACCTGCTCCAGCTTATCAATGACATTCTCGATCTGGCCAAAGTCGAGGCCGGGCGGTCGGAATTGTTGCGCAACACCTTCAACGTGGCCAAAGCGTTGTCGGAGGTGCAAACCATTGTCAAAACGCTGGCCAACAAAAAAAATATCAGCCTCGATTTCGATGTGGCGAAGGACCTGCCATCGCTCTCCGCGGACGAAGCGAAGTTCAAGCAGATCATGTATAACCTGCTCAGCAACGCGATCAAGTTCACACCGGAAGGCGGGAAAGTCGTGGTGGCTGCCGCGGCGCAAACCTCAACCAATGCGGATGCGAGCCCAGCGGATGCCTTGTTGCGAATCGCCGTTTCGGACACGGGCATCGGCATTCGGGTGAGTGACCATGAGCGCGTTTTCAAAGAGTTCGAGCAAGTGGACTCGTCTTACGGCCGGCAGCAGCAAGGCACCGGGTTGGGACTGGCACTGACCAAAAGCCTGATCGAGATGCATGGCGGACGAATCTGGGTGGAGAGTGAAGGAATCGAGGGCAAAGGCAGCACCTTCGTTTTCCTGCTGCCGCTTCCAAAACCCGAAGCGAAACCGGCTCCGCTTGCTGACAAGCCCGATTCGCGCGACGACCCCATTCGTCCATCGGTCCTAGTCGTGGCGAATGATGCCTCCAATCAGCAACTGGTGGCCCATTACCTGGCGGGTGTGGGTTACGATGTTGCGGTGGTTTCGGAAACCGCAGCCATGATGACCGCGTTGAAAACTCAGCGGCCCTATGCGGTCGTCATTGACCAGAAAATGGGCAATGCCGGCAACTGGCCGGGCGGCGCAGGCCAACCCCTGGAACCACTCAAATCCAACTTTTCAGACACGCTCATACACCACCGGTGCCGCTCACGCATCCCGGAGGGAATACCGCAAGTGATTTTTTCAGAGGACGGACATGGCGGAGTGGCATTCAGTTTATTGGGCAAGGAAGGAGCTGCTCCGGAACGAGTGAGTTCGCGTTTGGTTGACGCCATCCGCGGCTCGGACACAACCACCGGCAAAGAGCTCAAAACGGTCCTGATCATTGACGACGAGCCTGTCTTGCTGGAATTGTTGACCAAGACCCTCCTCCAAGCAGGCTTTAGAGTTCTTCGGGCTTCGCACGGGCGGAGTGGCGTCGAGTTCGCCACGAGTTACCTCCCTGATGTCATCATTCTGGATTTCAGCATGCCCGACCTCAATGGAATTCAAGTCGTCGAACAACTTCGCGCGCACGCGAGCACGAAAAACATTCCCATTCTGATTAATACCGGCATCGTGCTCAATGAGCAGGAGCGCCAACGTCTGGCCGGTCATGTGCAGGCGATTACCTCCAAAACGGAGCAGGGAAGCCTGCTCGCCGAATTAGAACGGTTGGATGCGACGAGTCCGAAGGCCGTGATACCAGGAGCAAACCCATGACCCAAAACAGAATACTCATCATCGAGGACAACTTGTTGAACCTTGAGCTGGCCACCGACTTGTTGGAGGTGAACGGCTTCGTGGTTCACTCGGCGCGGACGGCGGAAGAAGGGTTGCGGATGGTGCAGGAGATCTTGCCGGATTTGGTGCTGATGGATTTCGGTTTGCCCGGCATGGATGGCCTCTCTGCGACCAAAAAAATCAAAGCCAATCCAGCGACGCGCCACCTGACAGTCCTCGGACTCACGGCCCACGCGATGAAGGGCGACGCGGAAATCGCTCTGCAATCGGGCTGCGATGGCTATCTGACCAAACCCATCGACACCCGAACATTCATAGCAACCATCCGGCGCTTCATCGCCTCGGCAGCCTTGCGGCAATCAACCAAAAGCCCGCTCGAGAGAAAAAAATATGACAAGTGACCCCCGAACCACCGAACCCATGACCACCGGGACGGCCCGTCCCCTCGGCTTCGTGCTGGTCGTCGACGACGAAGAACAAAACCGCACTCTGCTGCGCGACCCGCTGGAAGCGCGCGGCTACGAAGTCGAGGAAGCCGAGAATGGCGTGCAGGCGCTCCAGAAAATTGCCGCGCGCCGGCCAGACGCGATTCTCCTCGACCTGATGATGCCGAAGATGGACGGCTTCGAAGTGTGCCGGCGTTTGCGAAACGATGCCAACACGGCGCACCTCCCAATTCTGATGATAACCGCCCTCTCCGACCGCAAGGAACGGTTGCTGGGCATCGAATCCGGCGCCAACGATTTTTTGAACAAACCGATTGATATCCAAGACGTGATCCTGCGGGTGGGCAACGCCGTTTATGCCAAACATCTCCATGACCAGATCCTGGTCGAGCAGGCGAGGTCCGAGCTCCTTCTCCTCAATATCCTTCCCAAAGCAATCGCTGAACGGATGAAAAAAGGAGAAACCAACATCGCCGACAGCCATCCCGATGCAACGGTGCTGGTGGCTGATTTGGTCGGTTTCACCACACTTTCAGCCTATATCGATCCCGGGGAAATCGTCCAGTTGTTGAACGAGGTTTTTTCCGCCTTCGATCTTTTAGTGGAAAACCACCGGCTGGAAAAAATTAAAACCATTGGGGACGCTTATATGGTCGCCGGCGGGCTCTCCGTCCCACGGCCGGACCATGCCGAAGCCATGGCCGAATTGGCGATCAGCTTGCGGGACGAGACGGAGCGGCTCAACCAACAGTACGGCACCTCCATCCGCCTCAGGATTGGAATCAGCACCGGCCCGGTCGTCGCGGGAGTCATCGGACGCAAGAAATTCGCCTACGACCTTTGGGGCGAAACCGTCAACCTCGCCTTCCGCCTGGAATCCACCGGTGAAGCGGGGAAAATTCAAGTCGCCGAATCGACCTACCAACGGGTGAAAAACAAATATCAGTTTGAACCAATCCACAGCATTGACGTCAAGGGATACGGCAAACTGTCCGCCTATTGGCTGGGCAACCGGGTGGGAGAACCTGCCGTGATTGCAACGAAAGGAACGCTTGCGGCGTGAACTTGGTAAAGGGTTATTGATTCGAGGAAGGCTGCGACGAATAGAGGCCAGCCAAATCGACCGCGCAGCGAAACCCGATCGTCGCGCAGCGGTCAAGGCCCGGCCACATCAATAGGAATTTCGCAGCGAACCGGCACGGTTGCGGTCCGCCATCCGCGTACCAATCCGATCCGCCTGCCTCATAGAACGAACCGCCTTTTAAAATACAAAAACGAGTACGCCCGTCGCTTCGTTCGCTTTCGGTCCAATGCCAAACATTCCCGCACATATCGAAGCAGCCAAACGCCGAACGTCCTTGAAAAAATTCAGTGACTGCCGTGGCTGCACCGGATTTGTTGCAGACCCCCGAGCGCATTTCATGACCCCAAGGGTAGAGCCTTTGGTCCGGTCCTTCGGCTGCGTGCTGCCACTCTTCCTCAGTGGGGAGGCGTTTACCGGCCCAGTTCGCATAAGCGCGCGCGTCCTCGATGCTCACGTAAACAACCGGATGATTCACCTGCCCAAGTGGCGGAGCGTTGTCGCGCCAATGCTTTAAAAAATTGGCCGAATCCTTCGGGGCGTAGCCGCTCGCTTTCAAAAATCTCAAGAACTCCGCGTTCGTTACCGGCGTGAGGTCAATCGCGTAATGGCCCACCTTCACTCTGCGCTCGAGAATCATTGAACGATGCAGGCCTGGCAGTTTTCGGCTCGCCTCCGAGAGGCCTTCATAAAAACCGCACTCGCGAACCCGAAATTCGGTTCTCATGACGAATTCGCTCGCGGGAATGGCGATCATTCCCGCGGGCAGCGCATCACGGGAATGGCGCCGGGTCCGAGCAACGAGCCGCGCCGAGCTCGCGCTTGCTGGAGCAGCGCCAGAACCGGCGCGCGCGTGAATTGTCGTCTGCGATTCCAGGAAGGTGCTGAGATCATTGGGCAACCGAGATTCGTTTGCCGCCAGAAACGCCGCGATGCCTCGCGATGGAATCATGCCGGTGAAAGTCGCTTCGCCATTCCGGACCGCATACGCCAGGTCCTTGCCAGCGATTAGGTCGAAATAGCGCATGCCCGGTTCATGCCGTGCCTTGAGCACTTCGCCTCGAATAGTTTTTTCCGAACGATTCACCAGCGTCCACAGATGGAAACCATCCCTCACCCAGAGGCTCGCGAAAACATCCGGCGCCAGAGTGTCCACGAGCGGCGTCCAATCGGCTCCGCAGAACCACTCCGCAAACCGGCGTTGAACCGGGAGCATCGCGCGCAGTATCGAACGGTCGCGCTCACTCCAGGCAACGAGCGACCCGAAAACGTTTTCCCAAATCATCATGCCGCTCCCGTTCATCCAGGCACAGTGCAGTTCGCCGGTGTGATCGCGGTCCCAGCGTTTGATTTGATGTTGCATGTGACGGCGCTCGACCCATTTATTCCGCAGGATTCCAGGCGCGGCGCTGTCATGAAACCATTGCGCCCATGACGCATGATGGTTGTGCAGATGTTCGAGCGGCAACGCGCCCTCGCCTTCGAGAATGACGCCGGAGCGTGTCTGATTCAGCCGGGCGCGAAATTCCGCAGCCCCGCGGTTCATCGTGTCCAGGAAAATGCCATCTGCTTCGATTGCTTTGACGAGCTCAGCAAGCGCCTCGAGGTCTGTCATCCCTTCGCGGCGGGTGCCTGTGTCCCAAGGGTTGTAATCGAGGAAAACTTTGACGCCGCGGGCGTGACAGATCTGCGAAACGTTGCGCAATCCATCCAGCCCGCCAGGCATGTCGCGATAGAAATCAAATTGGTTCCGATCATCAAAGCCAATGCGCGGATACGCGTGCCACAAGACAAGACTGTCATAACCGCCGAACTCGCGCGTTCCGGTTTCGAGAAATGATTCCACGGAGAAACAGCCGAGCTCGTGATCGTAAAAAGTCTGGTCACAGAGCATCACGAAGCAGCAGGCGAAATTGGTCCTGGCCCAGGTGAACTCCGGCCGATCGTAAAGGGAACCGTCGTAATGAAGCGACCGGCGTGTCCTGTCGCGCCATTGCTCCAACTGTTCCCGCCAGCCAGGCCAGTTGGCAGGGTTGGCCGGCGCGTGAATCAACTCAGCGAGTTGGCCGGATTGGCCCTGTGGTCCCAGCAGCTCTTCACTTGGTTTCTCAGCCGCCCACGAGCTCACGTCGCCCGCCATGAGCAAAGTGAGGCCAACACGATTTGTGTGAAGCAGGAATTCTCGGCGGCAAAGTCGTTCAGCGCGCATCGAATGAAACGTTGCCAACAACGTATGGCGGCGATCGCATGCCGAGTTGACGCATATCAACCGAGTAACGACAGGAACGCGGCCTTCAGGCTGCAGAGCGGGCAAGGCATCTGGACTGGTGCAACGCCTCGGCTGCAGCGTAAACGCTGCGTTCCAGAGCAGGCGAATGAAACGCTGCAACGACCTTTAAGATACAAGAGCGGGTTCGCCCGTCGCTTCGTTCGCTTTCGGTCCAATGCCAAACGTTGCCGCACATGGAGGAGAAATCGTACGGTTGAATAAAATTTGCGTCATCGCTCACCTTTGATTCTTCTCGCCGCGCGGTGCATCGGATGCACCGGAGCGCAGTCTTCACGCTGATGCCATTCGGTCGTTCCAAAGCTGTGTGACGATGACAAATTTTCGCGCAGGCATTGACGAAGCAGGACGGGGTTCCGATAGTCGGCATTCGAGCGGGCAAATAAACGAAGATTAGCTGCAAAAATGATCTTTTGCCACCATACCCCCGATTTTCCCCTGGCGCGCTTCGTCGAGTTTTTTTGGTTCTACGAAGATTTTTATCCGTCCCACAGCCTCGAACATGTCTTGCCGGACGGGACGTTCGAATTGGTCATCGATTTGCGCGAAGTTCCACGGAAATTGTTCGATCGGGATAACAGCCAGCGCTACGCCTCCTTTCGACGCGGCTGGGTGTCCGGCGCTCACTCGAAATACCTTGTGATCGATGCTCTGCCCGCCTCTTCGATGATCGGCGCGCACTTCAAACCGGGAGGAGCCGCTGCCTTTCTCGGCCTGCCTGCCGATGCGCTTCACGACCAAGTCGTCGGGATCGAAGCGATTTGGGGCCGAGCCGCTCGCGATCTCCGCGAACGCCTGTTGTCCGCCCGCCTCCCCCGGGAAAAATTCCGGTTCCTGGAAGAATTTTTGCTGGAATTGTTGGGGCGCGCCAAATCGGAAACTTCGCGGCAAGATGGAATCTTCTGGGCGCTTTCGCATTTTGTGACCGAACCGCAGGGGCAGACCATCCGGGGCGCGGCCGAGGCAATAGGGATCAGCCACAAACATTTTGTGGACCAGTTCCGCAAACAGGTCGGGATCACCCCGAAGCTCTTTTGCCGGATCCACCGGTTTCAGCAAGTCTTGTCGAAAGTAAATTCAGGAAGCTCGATCGAGTGGGCGGACGTCGCGTGCGGTTGCGGGTACTTTGATCAAGCGCATTTCATCCATGACTTCAAGGCATTCGCGGGGCTGAACCCTTCCAGCTTTCTCGTCCACAACCGCAAGGATCCCAAATTTCTGCCCATCGATGGGTGAGGTAAAATTTTTCCAATTCTTCGGCCGGGGCTTTTGCTAATCTGCCTCCCGAACCAACCGTTCAATACCTTATGAATCTACCCAGAACTTTTATCGGTCTCTTCGCCATCTTCGCGATCAAACTCTCCGCGGCGGATCAACCGGCGCTGGATGAACATTTGGAGCCGCTGCGTCCCTGGATCGAGAAAACCTGGCGAGGAGAGTTTAAAGGGTCCTCTCCGGAGAAACCGACGGTGGACATTGCCCGCTGGGAGCGGGCCTTGAACGGCAAAGCCGTCCGAATCTTGCACTCCATCAATGACGGGGCTTACGGGGGCGAGTCCATCATCACCTGGGACGACGCCAAACAACAATTGGCTTACTATTACTTCACCACGGCGGGGTTCATGACCCAGGGAACGGTCACCTTCAAGCAGCGGACGATCCTAACGCACGAAGTCGTGGCTGGTCGCGCCAATGGCATCACGGAAGTGCGAGCCCAAACTGAAATGCGCGGCGATGGAATTTTTCACGTTAAGACCGAATACCTCAAAGACGGCGTCTGGACGTTTGGCCGTGAAACGACCTATCACGAAGACCCAACCGCCAAGGTAATCCTTAAATAGGTTGCAACGCTGGCCTGCTGAAGGCCAGGCTGGGCCTACCGGCGGCTCTCGCTGCGGAGACCGCGCGGATAAGATCATTATGAAAATCTTCCGAGGTTTGATCATCGCAACTCTCATTGTCTTTGCCGCCACGCCAGCCATGGGAGTGACGGTTTCGAACGAAGAATTGGCGACGGCACGAAAATGGATCCTCAGCCATTACCTCGCGCCTTCCGAATCCGAACAGCAGCTGTTCCCCGCCGCCCCGCCGTTTTCGTTTTTCTACAACGGCGAACCGTCGACCAATCTATTCAAGAGATGCAAGGTCAGCGGCAGCTCGCGATCCCTCGACGACAGCCGCACGGAGCACACCCTCGTTTACACCGACACCGCCAGTGGCCTCGTCGTTCGCTGCGCGGCGATCGCGTATAAAGATTTTCCCACAGTGGAGTGGACGGTTTATTTCAAGAACACTGGCGTCACCAACAGCGCGATCATCGAGAACATTCAAGCGCTCGATGTCCAGTTGGACCGCGCGCCGACCGGAGAATTCCTGCTTCATCACAACATCGGTTCGCCCGCTGATGGCAACGATTATGGCCCACTGGAAACCTCATTAAAGCCTGGCGCGGCCAAACGAATCGGCGGCGCGGGTGGGCGTCCAACGAATTCCGACTGGTCGTACTTCAATCTCGATTGGAGTGGCGAAGGGTTGATCTGCGCGGTCGGCTGGCCTGGGCAATGGTCGGCCGAATTCAATCGTGACAAAGAGCGCGGCTTGCAGTTGCGCGCGGGACAAGAGTTGACCCATTTCAAATTATTGCCGGGCGAAGAAGTCCGCACGCCACTCATCGTGCTTCAATTCTGGAAAGGAGATTGGATCCGAGCGCAAAACATTTGGCGCCGGTGGATGATGGCGCATGCGATGCCCAAGCCGGGCGGGAAATTGCCGCAGCCGCAATTGCTCGCGTCGAGTTCGCGTCAGTACGACGAGATGATCAAGGCGAACGAGACGAACCAAATCATGTTCATCAATCGCTACCTGGAAGAGGGGATCAAGCTTGATTACTGGTGGATGGACGCAGGCTGGTATCAGCACCACGGCAGTGGCTGGCCCCGTGTCGGCACCTGGGAAGTCGACACGAACCGGTTTCCACATGGCTTGCGCGCTGTGTCGGATCATGCGCACCAGCACGGCGTAAAAATTCTGGTGTGGTTCGAGCCGGAACGCGTTGCAGCTGGGACATGGCTGGCGGATCATCATCCGGAATGGATTTTTGGCGGGGCGAAAGGCGGCTTGCTCAATCTTGGCAATAACGACGCACGAACCTGGCTGACGGAGCACATCGATCAAATCCTCACCACGCAAGGGATCGATTTGTACCGCCAGGATTTCAACATCGATCCAATCAAGTTTTGGCGCGATGCCGACGCTCCTGACCGGCAAGGGATCACCGAAATTAAATATGTCTCTGGCTATCTCGCGTATTGGGACGAATTGCGCCGGCGCCATCCCAACATGCTGATCGATTCGTGCGCGTCGGGCGGGCGGCGAAATGATTTGGAGACGATGCGCCGGGCGGTTCCGCTCTGGCGGAGCGATTACGCTTACGAAGCCATCGGCCATCAATGCATGACTTACGGCATTTCACTTTGGCTGCCGTTCCATGGCACCGGCACGGTGGCGAGCCGCAACGCGCCGTATTACGGCAGCGGCCCGACGCCGGTTGAGCCGTATGCATTCTGGAGCAATGTCGCGCCAAGCCTCGGCTGCGGATTCGATGTGCGCGTGAAGGATCTTGATTACGCCGCACTGCGCCGTCTCTTTACCCAATGGCGCGAGATCAACCCGAATTACTATGGCGATTTCTATCCGCTCACGCCGTGGTCGCGCGATGATAAAGCCTGGATCGCATGGCAGTTCGATCGGCCTGAAGCAGGCCAGGGGTTGATCCAGGCGTTTCGACGAGATAAAAGTTTTTACGAAGTGGCGCGGCTCAAATTGCGCGCCTTGGACCCTGACGCACGTTATCGAGTCATCAGTTTGCAGGCCGGCGAAGCGAACCAGGAATTGAGCGGCCGGGACTTGATCGAGAGCGGGCTGCGCGTGGAACTGCGCGAACACCCCGCGGCTGCCGTGCTGGTCTACCAAAAAGTCTCAGGGCAAAAGTGAGCTCTGTTCCTATGCCTTCTGCGCTCGAGAAGTTCTTCAGGCCCCAACGGCCCCGAGAGATTAAGCTCTCAGAGATTAAAGGTCGACGAGCAACAAACTATTCATTCATCTCGGCCAAGATGCGCAATTGTCGGAACGCCTCATACACCAAGTCTCGCGTGTCGGCGTAATCGAGCCGGATTACTTCGCCTTTCACGACGCGGTACACGATGCGGTAGCCGCCGACGCGCAACCGGTAAAAGCCTTCCAGTTCACCCCGCAGTGCTTTGATGTCTCCCTTCCAATCTTCCAGTCCTCTGAGAGCGGCGCGCACGCGCCGCTTGGGATCGGGCGGCAGACCGCTCAACCAACCCGCCACCTGATCAGAGGCCGAAATTTTCATCGTTGAGGTTCAACGTTCGGTATTTGAGCTTTCCAGCCTTGGCGGCCCGCAACGTCCGAATCGCTTTCGGATTCGCCAGCAAATCCATCGTGTCAATCAACGCCTCGTAATCCTCGATCGGCAACAACACGCTCACCGGTTTGTCATGTGTCGTTATCAAAACGGGCTTCTTGTCCCGGCACAACTTTGGCAACCCGCTCTGCGCCTTGGTTATGGTTATCGCTGGATACGTAGTCTTGCTCATAACTCCACGTAAACTATTGCGCGGCTTTCGCCTTGGCAAGCTTCACCTCGCGGGGAGCGATGCTCATCCGAACCGAATCGGCGGCGCACGAGGAACGCGGCCTTCAGGCTGCAGAACGGGCAACGCATCGGAACTGATGCAACGCCTCGCCTGCAGCGTAAACGCTGCGTTCCGATGACAAGTCCAACGCCGCAAGACTAGTCGACACCCAGAACAGGTTCTGGGATGTTCCTCGCAAAGCCATGAGAACTGAATCAGGCCAAACCGGCCGGGTGCCGCAGGCATTCGCGAGACTATTCTGGGGCATGCTCCTGATCTTTATCTTCGCGATCATTTCTTCTCCGCTGGCGGCGCAGAATGCAACAAAAGCAGGCCGCTTTCAGGTCGAGCATCCGACGCTGCTCAACCTCGGCTTTGCATGGTCTATCGAAGGCGACGCTAATCGCAATGCTGCCGCGGCCGTTCGGTTTCGGGCCGTCGGCGAATCGAACTGGCGTCAGGCTCTCCCGCTTGTTCGAATCGGTGGCGAGAATGTTTACCGCCGGCGGGAGAATCTCGACTACACCGTTCCCGATGGATTTGCGGGTTCTATTCTCAATCTCCAACCGGGCACAGAATACGAGTGCGATTTTGTGATGAGCGATCCTGACGGAGTCAGCGGAGAGGCTACTCATACCGTAAAGGTCAAAACTCGTTCTGAACCCCAGCCATACAAGGGCGGCCGTGTCTTGCACGTTTACCCGCCCGATTACTTTGGTCCGCGTCAGGAACCGAGCTTCACTGGCATCTTGCAGGCCTACTATGGCGCGGGGCTTGGGGATTGGTCCGTCGTTTGGGAACGCCGCGTTCAACCTGGCGACACGCTCCTGCTTCATGCGGGCCGGTATAAGCCCGAACGCCTCAATTACGTCGATCCAATGATGACGCCGTTCGATGGGACCATGTCGCTCACGCTCAAAGGCACCCCTGAAAAGCCTATTACCATCAAGGCTGCGGGAGATGGTGAAGTCGTCATCGATGGAGACGGCAACCATCGGCTTTTTGACGTCATGGCGTCCCGCTATCACATCTTCGAAGAACTCACTTTTAGAAATACCGACGTCGCGATTTTCGCCGGACAGAAGGAAGTCCTCGGCGCGGTCGGTCTTGTGGTCAAGAACTGCCGCTTTGAAAACGTTGGTTTTGGGGTCTGGACCGAGTACGCAGGTTCGAGTGATTTCTACATAGCCGACAATCTTTTTCTGGGCCGCGATGATCGCTTCCGGCTGGTTGGATGGGGCGGTGTGTCGCGTGAGCCGGGCGGCAATTCCTGGCCCATACCCGCCTACGGCTCGCACCTTCTCACCAGCTATTACGCGGTGAAAGTTTACGGTCCGGGCCACGTCATCGCTCGCAATTCAATAGCCTATTTCCACGACGCCATCGGCATCTCGACTTACGGCACGCCAGAACCCGACCCGGAACGTCAGGCTTCATCGATCGACATTTACGGGAACGATCTGCACATGCTCAACGATGATTTCGTGGAGACGGATGGAGGTGTCCACAATGTTCGGGTCTTCAACAATCGCGGCGTCAACGCTGCGCAGGGCGGCTATAGCGCTCAACCTGTCTTTGGCGGTCCTGTCTATTTCTACCGCAACTTGCTCTATCACGTCCCTTCCGGCGTTGCGTTCAAGTTTTCTGCCAAACCGGCTGGTCTCTTCGTTTGGCACAACACTATCATTGGCGAGCATCTCCTCGGCGACCCGTCGGCCAATATGCATTTTCGGAACAATCTATTCCTTGGCCGTGACACTCCCGGCCGCGGCATTCTTACGCTTGCCAATTCGACTTCCTGGAACACCACCGACTACAACGGCTATCGACCCAATCGCGGAGTGCGCCAGCAATATCGCTATTTCCAACCCAAACCCGGGCCGAACATTTACGAGCCTAAACGGGAAGATTGGCAGGTCTTCTCCACGTTGCAGGAATTTCAGGCTGCAACCGGCCAGGAAACTCATTCCTTGGAAGTCGATTTCGACATCTTTGAAAAACTCGCAGCGCCCGATCCAGCCAAGCGCTACGCCGTTTACCATGCCATGGATCTGAACTTTGTTCTGAAGCCGAATAGTAAAGCGGTCGATGCCGGCGTGGTCATTCCCACTGTGAACGAGGATTTCAATGGCCGCGCCCCTGACCTTGGCGCCTTGGAAAGCGGCAAGCCAGTTCCGCACTTTGGCCCGGCCTGGCTCGTTTGGCAGCCGTTCTACCGTTAGTGAGGTTCAAGGAATCTAGCCTGAACAAAATCGAATTCTGTTTTGCTGCTTTTTAGCGGATGGCATCGCGCGGGCCCTTTTTCTTGCTTACTGATCCTGGGCATCTACCATTAACCCTTTAAAGATTCCTGATTAACCGGCCTTATCACTGCCCAATCATGACAATTCCAAGAAAATGTTCCGTCTGTATCGCGTTCGCTGTCACGCTCGCGGCAATTGCCGCTGCCAGTGCGAACGCCGACGTCCCGACAGATGCCGCGAAACAGGTTGATGTGAAAGTTGCCTCGGTCAAAACAGCGACAGCCCCGACAACCAGCATCGAACAATTCGGCGTGTTGATGAACCAGTCAGGCGCCTTTCCCGGCTACAATCTGATCAATCCAACCGGCAAATCCACTTACCTGTATGACAACGACGGCCGCGTCGTTCACTCCTGGACAAGCGACTATTCCGGCGTCGTCGCTTACCTGCTCGACAACGGCCATTTGTTCAGGACCGCCGAGGCGACCAATCGCAATCAACGGTTCCGCGGCCCGGCCATCGGCGGTCGCCTCCAGGAATTCGATTGGGACGGCAATCTCGTTTGGGATTTCGAGTATCACAGCGACAAACGGCTGCCCCATCATGACGCGATCAAACTGCCCAATGGAAACGCGCTGGTCATCTGTTGGGAAATGGCCGAGGAAACAGAGGCCGTCGCCCAGGGCCGCCGGCCCGAGACTGTGAAAGATTCCCACCTGCAGCCAGATTGCCTCGTCGAGATAAAGCCGACCGGGCCGAAGACCGGGGTTGTCGTTTGGGAATGGCGAAGCTGGGATCACCTCATTCAGGACCGCGACCGAAACAAACCCAACTATGGCAAGGTCGCTGACCATCCGGAACGAATCGATCTGAACTACATTCCGGGCGAAGAGGACGCGCCGCCGCAACCCGCGCCTGCGAAAACAGATGCCGCCAAAGTGACGGGGAAGGACGCTCCGAAGAAGGAGGAGAAGCGTCCGCCCGTTGATCCGGATTGGATGCACGTCAACGCGGTCGCTTACAACCCCACCCTCGACCAACTCGTTCTGAGCAGCCCGAAGTTCAGTGAGATCTGGATCATCGATCACGCGACCACGACCGAGGAAGCCCGGGGGCATACCGGCGGGCGTTGGGGTAAAGGGGGCGATCTCCTCTATCGTTGGGGCAATCCGAGAGCCTATCGCAGCGGCGCCCGGATCGACCAACGTCTCTTCTTCCAGCATAACATCCAGTGGATTCCGAAGGGACTTCGCGGCGAGGGCCATTTGCTCGTCTTCAATAACGGTTCCGGCCGGCAGCCGGAGGAATATTCCTCCGTCGACGAGATCGAGCCGCCGGTCGACCAGGCCGGCAGGTACATCCGTCGGGAGCATGCGCCGTTCGGTCCGGACTCTGCGCTCTGGAGCTACCGGGCGCCGAACAAGTCGGACTTCTTCTCGTGGTTCATTTCAGGTGCGCAGCGCCTTCCGAACGGCAACACGTTAATTAACTCGGGCGCGCAGGGTATCGTGTTTGAAGTCAATTCTGACAGGCAAGTGGTGTGGAAATTTGCCAACCCATTCAAGAACATACCTCCCGCCGGGAGTTCTGCTCCTAAACCGTTTGAGGTTTTCCCCAAAGATGGCCGCGACTTTCTTGGAATGAAGGAGGAACAGCGCAAGAAATTAGACGAGATCGACAAAGAGGTGAACGCGAAGCTCGATCAAGTTCTTAGCGCCGAACAAAAGAAGCTCCTCAACGAGCGGAATGATATCGACCTGAGCAAGGTCCCTGCAGGCGATTACCTGCCGGTATTCAGAAACGAGAAGCTGAAGCTGACGGATGACCAAAACAAGGCTTTGCAAGCAATCCAGGCTGATTTCAATCCCAGGATCACAATGATTCTTTCAGAGGATCAAAAGCGCTTGATTCAAGAGCGTAAGAAGAGTCTGGCTGCAACCCGGTCGGGCACGCCCCGGCGGGCGGGCAATACCCTTTTCCGAGCCACGCGCTATTCCTTGGATCATCCGGCGTTCGAGGGCAAAACGCTCAAGCCGGGAAAGAGCCTCGTGGAAATCCAGGAAGAACGGGAACACCCGCAACCAGACCCCGCAGTGGCCAAAGCCAAAACGACCGCAGAGGCAAAATAAGCATTTGAACGAGCCGATTCCTTCCTGGCTCAAAACGCTTCCGTACGGATCAACCGTTCGACGGAGGTTTGCGAACGATGCTCTCAAGTTAGGCAAGTTAGGCTTGAATCACCGACAAAACCGGGCACATTCCTACCACAGCCGCGGTCGCAATCACCGAAACTGGACTCCCGCCTGCCTACAGGGAATGATCGTCAAACCGCAATGACCTGGAGTCAAAACTACAGCCCTTTGCCCCATTGGCTGCTCTCCACGGTTGTCTCTTCACTTCCCGTCCTGACGCTGTTTTTCATTCTGCTGGTTTTGAGGAAGAAGGTTTGGATATCCGCCCTCGCTGGGATGCTCATGGCCGTCCTGCTGGCGAGCCTGGTTTTTCACATGCCCGCGAGCCTCATTACGCAGGCGACCCTGCTTGGTTTTGTTTTCGGGTTCCTCCGCATCGCATGGATCATCATCGCGTCAATCTTCCTGTATCATATCGCGGTCGAGACTGGCCAATTCCAGGTGATGAAAGAATCCATCGCGACGCTTTCTTCCGACAAACGGGTTCAGGTCATATTGATCGCCTTTTGTTTCGGCGCTTTTCTTGAAGGCACCGGCGGTGGCGGCGCTCCGGTGGCCATTGCCGGCGCTTTCCTGATCGGTCTCGGGTTTCCACCTTTCCAGGCTGCCACGCTCTGTCTGCTCGCCAACACCGCGCCGGTGGCTTGGGGCGGCGTGGGCAATCCGATTCGGGTTTTGGGACTCGTGACCGGGCTTCCGGAACATGATCTCAACGCGATGGTGGGCAGAATCCTGCCGCCATTCTCATTCATTCTGCCGCTGTGGCTGGTGCGGAGCATGGTCGATTGGAAGCGCACCTGGGAAGTGCTGCCCGCCCTCCTGGTCAGCGGAGCCTCCTTCGCCGGGATGCAATTCTGCTGGTCTAACTTTCAAGAGAGCGGTTTGGTCGACATCGTCGCCGCTATTTTCTCGTTGCTCGTGATGGTGGGCTTTTTGAAATATTGGAAACCGCGCCAAGTGATGCTGGTTGCAAATGGCGAAAGCACGATGAAGCCTCGCCAGCACGCGCCGCTCGCCGTTTTCAGAGCCTGGTCACCTTTCTTACTAACGTCAGCGTTCATTTTCGTCTGTGGCCTGCCGTCGTTGAACAAGTATTTGAAAATCTCAGCCCTGACCTTTCCCATGCCCGGCCTGCACAATGCCGTCATCCGAACTCCGCCGGTCGTTCCGGTCCCAACGCCGGAACCGGCCATGCTCGACCTGAATATCTTTGCCTTGCCTGGCACAGCCGTTTTTGCCGGAGCATTTGTCAGCGCAATTCTGTTCGGAATGCCGCTGCTGCGCATCATGCGAGTTCTAGGACGCACCGTGCGCCAGCTCATTCCTTCACTCCTGGCCATTAGCTTTATGGTCGGCCTAGCCTATGTGACCCGCTATTCCGGGATGGATACGGTCTTAGGATTAAGCCTGACACGGACGGGCTGGCTATTTCCGTTCTTCGGCACGCTCCTGGGTTGGCTCGGCGTTGCCCTCACCGGCACGGATGCCGGTTCGAATGCGCTCTTTGGCAATCTGCAAAAAGTGACAGCGGAACAGTTGCACCTGAGCCCTGTCCTGATGGCTGCCGCGAACAGCGCCGGCGGTGTCATGGGAAAGATGATCGATGCTCAATCGATCGTCGTGGCGAGCACCGCCACCGGGCAGGTCGGAAAAGAAGCCGCCATCTTTTGGGCGGTGTTCAAGCACAGCATCGTGCTCGCAGTGCTCGTAGGATTATTAGTGATGGCTTATGCCTACCTCTGGACCGGTGTCATTCCATCGAGATAATTCGTTTGCATTTCATCTCCGAGCTTCTTCGAGGCCATTCATGCGGATGAACGCGGTGAGCGCGGGGGTCGGATGCCGCTTTTCTTCGTCGAGGAGGAGCGCATTTCGAAACCGGCCCAGGTCGCGATAAGCAGCTGGCATCTGGCCTTGGATCTCCGCTCTTCCGTTTGCCACCCCGAAATGCGCCCACGGCTGAGTTGGAATCGGCCCGGCCGCAATCTCGCTAAGCATTCTCCGGTGCGCAGGCGTGACGAGTTCGATTCGTCCGACCATGATTCGGGTGATCTCGGCGGGAGCAGAAACGCGGAGCGGCAAACAGTCGTCCGTCCAGGCCCGTGGCACGAGGAAGAACAAACGCAAGCCCGCGCTTTTAAAGTAGGAAAGTTCCCAGGTCCGGAGCAACGCTTCAGCTTCGTCTGCAAATAATCCGTCTTGCACGAGCGCGCTACGCATGGTCGCGCGGAGCTTCGTTTCGTTTCCTGCCGCGAATTGTTCGGGCGCGAAGCTGGCCGATATCGAGTTCAGTTCGCGCTCGTTACGGCCTCCGATTTCCAACGCGGGCAAAACGCGGAAGGCGCATGCGCCGTCGGGTCGAAATTCAGCCAGCCATAACTTGCGAACTCGGAGTCTGGGGATTTCCCGAGCGCCCAATTGGCTAAATAGGCGCAGCTGGTTGTCGGTGCGCACCACGCGAATAGGGGCGTTGACATGGCCAACACCGCGATAAAAAAGAAATCTCTCCGTCTCACCAGATGGGGTCGTCAGGGAATCTGCTCGCACCGCCCTGGGCGAGATCCAGGCGTGATTGGTAGTCGCCGGTCCAGGAGCCTCTCCGCCGATTTTTAGGTTGGCCCACTCGAGCTGGCCCGTGGTCGAGCTATCGAGCGTTCCGACTGGTTGAGCCGGCTCCGCGTGCGCGTCGGGATAAAATTGCGTTAGCCAGCCGGCGTGCCATTTCACTTCCACATCGATCAGCAGAGGAGTTGCGGTGTCTGGCGGCAAGTGAAAGTAAATGACAGGCGTTTCCATGCGCATCGTGACGTCCGGATGACAGCGCGGCGCCCCTTGAAAAAAGACCGTCGGCAGCTGGTCCGGTTTCAGGAGCAAAAGCGGATTGAGATTGTGCACGAAAGCGGGGACAGGTTCATCGTCCGTATTGATTCCGGGTAAAGTCCTTCCGTCCTCATCCTGCAGCGATGTGAACGTGCCCCACTCGTGGATCTTCACGGGTTCACTCCCAGTGATGAGGCAAACCGTCAGACCTGTTGTGATGAAGAATGCTTTCATACCCTTATTGTAACCGACCGCTGATGCGAGGTTGTGAGAGAGATGTAAAAGTCGCGTAAGAATTGCAACCGCTTCGGTTCAGAACGGGCGCGACATGTCTGGTTTTTCTGAGCGAACACGAATTGTTGCCGAACGGAAAATTCGACATTGATGCTCGCGAAGAGTTGACCCTAGACGTGGCGGCGACCGAACTGGATCGCGAACAGACCACGGATTTGCCCACACTTCTTTACCAAAACTGACGCGCCCTCCTCGCTGCGATCCAGCAGCATTCTGGAGCTGACGTCGGGATCCTGGCTCTCTAACCTCGCTTTCCTTTAGTTTACGATGCGAATCGTGGCGTGACGGTCAGATATCGAACCGGCTACCGTTTTCTTTCAACCAGCGTTCCTTCCCCGCGAAATCGCGGTCCGCGCGGCGGACGAGTGACCAAAAGCGCGGGGTGTGGTTGTGTTCAATGACGTGGCAGAGTTCGTGGAGCACGAGGTATTCAATCATGTCCGATGGCAGGAGGATTGTGCGCCAATGGAAGTTCAAGCGACCGGCTCCGGAGCACGATGCCCAACGGTAGCCGAGGTCCATAACAACCACGCGGCGAACCTCGACTCCAACCCGACGCTGGAGGCGCGGCATTTTTTCGGCGAGCCAACTATCGGCCTGAGTGGAATACCAGCGCACGAAGCATTCGCGTCCGCGACGCGCGCAATCGCCTCGCAAATGAAACATCCCTTGGAACAATCGGACTTCCGGCATTTGGTCGTCCGCCGTGGTAGTGCGCGACACACGCAAGCGGTAGGCTCGTCCCAGGTAATGGAAGCCCTCCCCGGAGACATACTGCTTCACCGTTGCTGGCGGCGTTAACGACCTGCGGCGAGTCAAAGCCGAGTGAAGCCACAATTCACGACTGCGAAGCTGCCGTTCGACTTCGCCCAAGGCAATCCCGACGGGGACGGCGGCGACAACCGATCCGTCGCGTTCTACTGTGAGACCAATGGTCTGGCGACGATCGCTCCGCCGGACCCGGATTTCGACGTTGCTGATGGAGAGCAATTCGCTCATGTCACAAGCCATCGTTTGCGGTGTTCCGCAATCTGCATCAATTGTGTCGCCAACGCTTCGGCTCTATTTTTTGGAATCAGTCGGCTTTGGCGTAGAGTAGTGTAAAGCCAGTTTTCGAGTTGGCGGCGGCTGTTGTTGTCCTGCCAAAAATCCACCGTGCGGATTTCCTGCTGGATGTGTGCGACGAGTTGGCCCGTGAAGTCCACGACGCGTTTCAACTCCGCGGGATTTTTATCAAGTGAGGGCATCCCAGCTTTTTCACATTCTTCGCGCAGGACTCCGAAGAAAGGCCCATGCACTTTCGGATCGATGCCTTCAACCGAATAAGCGGGGTTGCCCTGTGACATCGTGGCGATGATCGCGTCGAAGGCGGCGATTTGTTCATCCCAACGTTCTTTCAATTGCTGGAGGATCGCCTCAAATTTCTCGCTGATAGTTTTGTAAAAGGTCGGGTCTTCCTGAAGTTTGACGGCGAGCTGCAGTCGGATGGCGTGCTGCATGGCAGATGCCCTTGTCCGGGAACTGCCATACTTCTTCACCTCGTCCGCGAACTTCGTGTCCATGATGGACGTGGGCGGAATCACCGGGTCAATGCCCTGCGCGGCGATGTAGGTATCGACGAGTTGTTTGACTTTGGCCTCAACCCCGATGAGCAAAAGCTGTGGGTCCTGATACACGTTGGAGGCGACGCGCGCGATGAAAGCGAGAATCCTCGCGTCGCGTTTGAACTCAGCCGCCTCGGGGCGGGTGAAAATTGCGCCGAGACAGGCGAGGAGCGTCCGCAGCTTCGTGATGAACTCCGCGCGAATCTTGGCATCGGCCAGCAGTGTCACGGCGGGATCAATGGGCAGAAGGCTCGCAACTCCGCGCGATGTGAAAATCTGCATCACGCGTTGGTGCGCTTCGCGCAGGCGGGGCAACGCCTCGTGCAGATTGGTTATGCCACCGCCGCTCGGCCCGCCGGATTCCTCTTCCAATTTCTGCACGGCTTTCCTGGCAGCCGCGAGCGCGTCGGCGACGCCGGCATAGTCCACGACATAGCCTCGTGGTTTGCCAGCCTTCTTGCGATTGACACGTGTGATCGCTTGGAGCAACTCGTGATCGGCCATTTGCCGGTCGAGATAAAGCACCTGCTCGACCGGTGCATCGAACCCGGTCAAGAGCATGTTCTTTACGACGAGGATACCGAGCGGACTGCGCTTTTCCGGTTTGTCGTGAACGAACGGCTTTTTGAAGTCGGCCTCGTGTTTCTCCCGCGCGGTATCGTCCGTCCACTGTTTCCACGAGAGCGGATCTTTGTGCTCGCCCGAGATGACCGCGGCGATTTCGACTTCCTGCAACCGCTGCCGGTTCTGGTGAACGCGGACCAGGTATTGCGTCCACTCCGGCTCTTTGGCCAGATCGTCCGGCGCGAGCGCGAGTTTTTCCGGTTCGGCTTCGGTGTAATGGTGGAAGCGGTTGTTGAACGCCTCGTCCAGCTTGGCGGTCTGGTCCACCAGCCCATCCGCTGACCGGCCTTCGTAAACGATCTCGACTGTCGCGCCGTCTTGCCACGACGCGGTCATGCCGTAAACGTCAATGAACTTCCCAAAAATCCCGAGGGTGTTCTTATCGCCTTCGCGGAAAATGGGTGTGCCGGTGAATCCGATTTTCGCGGCGTTCGGCAGAGCGGCCATCATGTACGCGTGGAAGTCGCCGGCTTGGGAGCGGTGACATTCGTCAATGAGGAGAATGATCCGCTCGTCCTTGTTCAACGCCTCGACCTTGCCCTCGAATTTCGAGACGGTGAGCCTGAGCGTTCGCGTGACCTGCTGAACACCGGCGTCGAGTTCGCGCCGGGCGGGATCGGCGTCGCTGTTGCGGAAACGCGTTTTCGGACCGCGAGGATCGTCGGGCGGTAATACAGCTTTCCCTTCCTCGTGTTCGGGCGATTGCGGTGGGTCTTTCCTCACGTAGGCCGGCACTTCGGCGGTGATGGTTTCCTTCTCCAGGTCAACGTCCTGATTCTTCTGCATCATGCAGAAGACGACGTCTGGCCCGGTTTCGCTGAGGATGCGCTGAACAATTTCAATCTGGGAAAGGTTCTGCTTTTTCTCCTGATCGGACGGCCGGATGTTTTCCCCGGCAAGCTGCATCGTGCCGCGAAGCTGACGCTCCAGGGACGTGCGGTCACTGACGACCACCACCTTGAAGGCGCGTAACTGTGGCAGTGTGCGCAGCTTCTTGACGAGAAATGCCATCGTCAGGCTCTTCCCCGAACCCTGCGTGTGCCAAACCACACCGCCGCGCGTGTCGGTGTCGCCCGTCTCTGTCTTTGTCTTGCCGGTTTCAAGCTGATGCACCGTGGCGTGGACGGCGCGGAATTGCTGATAGCGCGCAACCTTCTTCACCAACCGGCCCTCGTCCGTATCCCAGACGGTAAAGTTGCGCATCAAGTCGAGCAGGTGCGCCGGGCGCAACATGCCTGCGACAAGTTTTTCCTGGCTCGATAGCGGGCCGCCCGCCTTACCGAGTTCCCGAAGTACCTTGGCCTCGGAGATCGGGCTGGTGTCCTTCCATTCGGCGAAATACTCGCCGGTGTCCCCGAGGGTACTGGCGCAGGCTTGATAAAAGTGTGAGCCGACAACCAGCGCGTTGAAATGGAACAGCTCCGGGATGCCCTCGCGCTCGGCGTGATCGAGTTCGCGCTGGTTGCAATAATGTAGAAGCTGGTCCACTGCCGCTTCCATCGGATTGGTGATCGCCGGGCTTTTGCACTCAATCACGACCAGCGGCAGGCCGTTGACAAACAGCACGACATCCGGGCGCTTGTTGTACGGCGTACCCTTGATGAGCACCTGAAACTGATTGATGGCGAGAAAATCGTTTTCCTTGAGCCGATCTCTTTCCCAGGCGATGACATGGACCGTAATGTCCTGACCCGCTCGCGGACCTTCCGCCACAGTGACGCGCACGCCGGTCTGAAGGCGTTGCGTGAAATTGCGATTCAACTCCAGCAGCCCACGGCCCTCGGTTTTCAAAAGTTCGCAGACGGCGCGATCAATCGTGAGGTCATCCAGCCATTCGTTGCTGTGGTCATCCTGGTTGATACAGCGGATGGCAGCCTTCAAGCGCGGTTCGAGAACGGTTTCGCGGAAACTGGTGCGGAAAGTTTTGGCTGGATATTCAAGATCGCCCTGAACGAAGTCCCAGCCCATCGCCACCAGTTGGGCGATCAACGGACGCTCGACCTCGGTGAATTCGTTCGGGTCGTCGCGTTCACGATCTGCTTCAGGAATGACTGGGGTCGGCATTGCCGTTGTCCTTTGAACCTAACCGGCGGCGCGCCACTTCTGGAGCCGAAATTCGCACTCTGCTTTCGGCAGACGAGACTTCCCTTTGAGAAGTCGCTCCAGGACCGCAGCGGCTTTGCCGTGAGTGATGGTATGCCTTTCCACCAGTTCATCCAAGACCCATAACAACCCGCGCACATTGACATCCCGCTCCTCGGCGCATTTGCGAAGCAGGTCGTCGCCGGCGAGCAATATCGCCGCGCGCTGCATGGCCAGATGCAATACCGACGCATCCTGTAAGGTTATGGCTGCCGGCAACGATTGTTTCAACACGACCACTTCCGTCATCGCCTCCGCGTTGATGGACACGATCTCCAGCTTGTCCAGACGGCTGAACCGCTTGAGCCGCGATTTGTGTGAACGCCGGTTGACTTCGCGCCATACCAGCGATGTGGTCAACGTCTCGATGCCCAGGGAAAACCAGGCCTCCAACAACTCGCCTTCGGCGAAGTCAATCAAGATGGATGCGTCCTGGACAACAACCTTCATTGAACCCCTGCCAGACGCTCTCTGAAATCCGCCAGCGGCTCGTTCAGCAGAGCCGCGCCTTTGGTTTGGCTCACCATTCCTTCCGAGGCCGCTCTCAAAACGAGCTGCTCAAAACGGCTCGAACTCTCGCGCCCGGCGTATTCGCCCGGCTCTTTCCTATGCCAGCCTTCTTTGCGCGAGAGGATGCAAAAACGCTCGTAGAGCGCCGTGCTGACCAACTCCAAATCCAAAGCCCGGCGCATCACGGCTGCAATGGAAATCCCATATCGCCCCTTCAAATCCGCCAACTCCGCAAGGCTCACGCGCTGGCGCACGCCGCCGAACTCCTGCACGAACACACGCTTGGGCACGAGCATGGCGCCGGCGAAGCGATGGCAATGGCGCTCCTGCTCTTTGTTGGTCAAACCCTTGTCCAATTCCAAAAGCACATGTCCGATCTCGTGCAACGCGGTGAATCGCTTGCGAGGCAAATCCTTGTTCAACCACGCGCCGAGCACCACGACGGGCTGGCCGTCCGCATAGCCGGAAAAGCCGTCAAACGATTCCGGCGCTTCAACCTCAAAGACAAAAATGCCTTTCGCTTCCAGCATCTCGTGGACGTTGGGCAGCGGGTCTTCCCCCAGCTTCCACCTGGCACGAACCCGATCCGCCGCGTCCTCGATGTCCTCCGGCTTCTTGATTCGAAAACCGTCGAGTGGATTCTCAAATCCCAGCGGCACGCCGACGATTTGGTCAATCTCCCGGCAGCGCTCGAAGTAATCGGTCGCCTGCTCGCGGATGGCCTCCTCCTGCTTGACGCCCAGCCGCGAAACTTTGCGGAAGCGGACCTCTTTCAGTTCCAGCTCATGGGGACGGAAAAAGAAATCCAGGTCTTGATCCAGGACGTCCGCCACCGCCGTCAACACTTCCGAATCGGGCATCATCTGGCCCTGCTCGTACTTGTGCAGGGCGTTGTGGCTGACCTGCCCTTCCAACTTCTCCGACAGGGCGCGGAGCGACAAGCCGCGCATCTTGCGGGCTTGGGTGAGACGTTGCGCAAAGATCAGTTTTGGATCGCTCATATCGTGGTTTACAGAATCATTGGAATACTTTATTTTGTCAACCATGAAGAAACAGCGATCGAAAGGGGGTGACGGCCATGGCTAAGGGCACGTGCAAAAATTAATTACGATTTTCGCGAGGAGTGAGCGTGTAATTCCAACGCGGACACATAGGCTGTGTTTTCAGGCAGAGGCCACGCATTTGCTCATCTGAGACTTTCTGGCCTGTTTCGTAATGTTT
>ORJL010106573.1_pt1 | contig 45666 bp, 18 predicted proteins | sample 1779941 | NCBI WGS metagenome assembly ORJL01 (sample SAMEA104232317, study PRJEB22302) | groundwater metagenome | biome: forest; feature: aquifer; material: groundwater | place: USA | collected 2011-08-07 | depth 5.8 m | reverse complement strand
GGTCATGGTCCCTTCCAATCCACCCGCAATCTTTATACCCAGAAGAGGTGCCTTTACTTTCATTGTCGTCTAACCTCCTGGGTGATAGCCTACTTCAATCTGTTTCAGATTGGAAGAGGTTTTCTACTCACTGATTAAGGCGTTACCTGGTTAATGTGATGGACCGCCTCGATGACGATCGGCTGCCGGAAGATTGGCTGGCGCTGTCGTCCGGCGTCCTGAGCAGTATTCTTTCATCCGCTGCCGATGGCGAGGTCCCGGATTGGTGCAAGACTTGGACGTGGCTTGGCTACGCCGAGAAGCGATATGACCGTGTTAAAGCGCGGCTTAACGCCTTGTTGAGGCCGGCAGCCTATTCCAAGACGGAAGGCGACGTGCCAAATGGGTGGAAGATTGAGGGCAGCAGGATTATCGTCTGGGAGCAACGCGACGCCTTTGGCAGGCGCGGTTTCGAGTGGGAAGACGTACCTTCAACCCTGATAGACGAAGAGGCTGGTGGTGGCAGCAGGACGGTTCTTCACCGGGCCGGCTTAGAGGAGTTCCTTGGGCATCGCCTGCGCCCCATTCGCCGCTGGTGGAACCCCTGGGGTTCGGCGTGAGTGTAGTTGGCCACGAAAAAAAACCTTCCAGACGCACAGGTTTGAAATAGCTAGCTGGAGTTTCAAGATATTCGCTCTGCGTCCATTTGTCTCGTGCCACGGTAATTGCGTTGTGGGGAACTATCATAGCACGACATAATAGATGGCATGTTTTGGCTGGCCACCGGGCAGGGATTCTTGGCATGAAAGCGACATGGTCTAACTGTCAGCTACGGTCGAATCATAGGGGAGCAAATGAGTTTCCCTTGCCATCCATTCCGGCTGCTGATGGGATGCCTCTCCTACGGATGCGTGATATCCCAGTGGCCGAAGACGCGGCGCATGGTGGCTAATTCGCCGATTTCGTAGGCGGTGTGGTCGGCGGCCAGGAGAATCTCTCTCAGAATCGTCTGCCCGGTCCCCGTGGGGGCCTTCGCATTCAGGTCGGTTTTCGGGTCTTCGATGAGACGCGCTAACTCGGCCCGGTCTTTCTTGTAGGCGCGGAGCGTCTTCTTCCAGTCCGCCTCGGTGGCCAGCGTGCCTTTTTCCGGCCAGTAATCCTTGGGCCACTCCTGCTCGTGATATTTGGGGTTCTTAATGAAGTCCAGAATGTCGGCCTGGGCTCTTCTGATGTGTTCCAGGGCGCCCCAGAAGGAGTAGGTGCAGTCCTTTATGGCCAGCCATAGCTGACCGGCGACTGAATCGTTCGACACGACCCGCCAAGATGCCTACTCATACCCCATTGAGCGGTATCCGCGGAGGCGCTTCTGAAACATCCGAAGCAGCATTGGGTTGTTGCGGTCAACGTAATCGTACACTTGGGCTTCCGCTTTGCCCGCGTAAAGACGATGCAGCCGACCGGCGTACTGTACTAAAGTGCCTTTCCAAGAGACCGGCATAGCCAAGAAAAGGGTATCCAACTGCGCATAATCGAATCCCTCGCCGATGTAGCGTCCGGTAGCCAGCAAGACTCGTCTTTCACCCGCGGGGATCGAAGCCAGTTGCTCCATTGCGGCGCGACGCTGCTTGCTTCCCATGCCGCCGTGCAGCACGACAACGTGTTGGACTGATTCACCCAGCCTACTGGCGAAGAATTCCAGATGGTCTCGCCGTTCTGTCAGCAAGATTGGAGAGCGCCCCTCCTCCAGGGCCTGTAACAGGTCTGCAACGATCATCTGGTTTCTGGGCTCATCAGTCACCAATGCAGCATATATGCCGTGAATATTAGATTCTTGCGTTGGACCCGAGAAGTCGGTATCTCTTACGATGAGGCGATGCCGAAGCACCGTTTGCGCTTGCTGGTCTTTTTGGCTGACACTGTATCGCACCGGGCCACACTGCATGAGGATAATGGCCTGCAGCCCGTCACGGCGGTATGGAGTAGCAGTAAGACCGAGAACATAGCGCGCCTTAACTTGCCGCAGCACCTGTTCAAAAGTGACTGCCGGAAGGTGATGGCACTCATCTATTATTACTTGACCGTACCCGGCGACAAGATCAGCCACTTCCCCTTTTCTGATGAGACTCTGTAGCATAGCTACGTCAATTGTGCCGGTGCGCTTATCTTTACCGCCCCCGATTTGCCCAATCGTTTGCGGGTCGACATCCAGGAAGTTGGCCAACTGAGAGCGCCATTGCTCCAGTAGTGGGCGACGGTGTACCAGAACCAGGGTGTTTGTCTTCCTGGCCGCAATCACATAGGTACCGACCACCGTTTTCCCTGAGCCAGATGGCGCGACGAGAACTCCGTCATCATGTGACTCCAGAGCCGATGCCGCTGCTGCCTGTGCCGGAGTAAGCTTGCCATGAAAGACAACATCAATCTCGGAGCCGTGAAAATGCTCGTCGCCCACTTCAAGCTTCGCACCGGCGTTTTCCAGAAGCTCCCGTAGCTCGCTAAGACAACCTCGGGGGATGCCAACGTGGCCCGGGAAATCCTCAGCACAACTGATGACCCTGGGAGTCAGAGCGGTGGATAGCCGCATATGTTGTCTCTTGTAGGACTCTGGATTCTGGAAGGCCGCCAGGCGCTTGATTTGGTTGAGTAACTGAGACGGTAACCCCTGCTTTTCGACATAGATGAGATTACCGGTTACTACGTTGATTCTTCCAGGCAAGAGGCCACTTGGGGTGGGCCTCGGCGGCCGTCTTGAAGGCGCCATTGCCCAAGGCCGCTCTTGCTCGTCACCAACGATACGCACTCCGATAATTTGGCCGGTCCGTGTCGCTTCATCAACCAGCTTAGAGACTGAGGTGGGACTCATGCGGGTTATCGAGGAAATGAAAGCCCATTGGTCTTCAAAAGGTTTCATAGCTTCATCGAGGAAGAGAGTATTGCCGCTTTCGGTTGGCTCCTTTTGTAGCGGTAGAGCAATGAGATTGCCAATTCCTCCTTTGGGAAGAGTATCCTGGTTGGGAAAGAGGCGGTCGTAGGAACCCATGCCCAGTTGGTGATGGTGAGACATGGTTTCAGTCAGCAAATAGCAGCCTAGCTTACGAGCCACTGTTGCCGGCACTGCCTCGGAGAAGAATATCCAGATGTGAGCGCCATTTCCCGACCGGGACCGTTCGAGTACCGCGGGGACGACCATTTGACGGCAGGTTTCCAGAAACGCTACGGCATCATCTGTCCAGTTCTGCTTGTCAAGATCGACGGCCAGCAGGTGGCACGTTTCGTCTGACAGCAGGGGATATATTCCAACGGTATGTCTTCCTTCCAGATGCCCCCGTATGACATCATCGGTTACCGGTACATAGGCTTGGTTGGGACACTCGCCACACTTTGCAGTTGGTTTGCCACACACTGCCGGGTTCCATTCGTGCCCGCAAACCGGACTGTAGCCAATTCGTTGGTCTTTTCTGCTCCGCCACATCCTTGCGAACACATCTTCCCGCCCGAGAAATAGGGAGCGAAATAGTCTTACTTTGTCCGAGAGAGGAGATATCTTATTGACGGTCAAAGAGCCAGCGGAGATCGCTTCATTGGTAGACGAGGTGTCATGACTCATCTCAACGAGCGGCAGACTTAACTGACTTGCCGGTTGCAGGCTTATTCGCCGGTCCCGGCGCAGGCGGTGGTTCTCCGCCTGCAACCGGTCCCGCTCCGTCATTACTTCCTTGAGTTGCCTTCGAAGTTGCTCCAACTCTTCGTTATCAGCGGCCATCGCTTCCCTATCTACGAGCGAATCTCCAATTCAGGATTGAAGATGTGGAACTATGAGGCTGTCCAACATAGCGCGTAAGTCAGCCAATATCTCGGCCAGCGGTGGCAGCAGTCTTATCTGTTGCCCCAGGTCTTTCTCCCAGTATCGTTTCAGCCCTTCGAGGTCTTTGGGGAAGAAGTCTCCCAGGTCCCGAATGGAAAGACCCTTATGCGCAGCCTTCTGCCTTAGGACTGTGACCAGGAGCTTGAAATCCAGATTGGCGTGTTGTTCTTTGAGAAGTCGCCAAACATCGTAGTAATCCCGTGATTTACCCCGCTCCAGCAGACTTCTCATCTTCTCGGCGATCAGTTCCTCAAGGGGATACGCCAGTATCGCCTGACCCTCAGATGAGAAAGGAGCAGACAGGACCTTCCGGCGATCAGGGGCGAGACATAATGGCTCATCAAAACTCAAGTCCATGAAAATCATACCTGGGTAGGACAATGGCCCGATGAATTGAGTCCTGACGCGAGCATAACCATCCGGCTTGTGCAGCATCTTCGTGGAGAGACTCACCTGGCAGGCTTGCTTCACTTGCCGATACCACTCATCAAGCACTTGCCGGATATCCTCTTTGTTCATTGCGCGCTTCACCGTGAAATCAAGGTCTTCCGAATACCGCCAGTCGGCGAAGTAGACTTTGCGCAGGGCGGTACCTCCCTTGAATACCAGCAATTCGCTGAGTGTGGATACCTGTGACAGAGCTTTGAGCACCTCGGTGAGGACGTAGTCTTTCTCCAATGTGCCCAGGGCTACCTTTTCACGGTTGGCCAGTCTCTGGAGTTCAGACTTGGATATCATCAACCTTCGGTCCACTGCATGAATTCTTTTTCCGAAACATTTACTATCACTCTCCACCGTCGGTTGTGCTGGCCCTGTGGGTCTGCCAGCGTGTCGAGCCGAGTGTAATTGTTACCGAGGCTCTCACGAAGAATACTGATAGCTTTGTCGGCTTTAATATCCAACCTGTCCAGAAGGTAGCCTAGCCGCTTGCTCACAGCGCGGTTTCCGTTCCGGAGGGCATATTCAGACATTTTAGGGAAGTCCAGTTCGTCTCGACCGAACGAAATTGCCTTGGCAACCTCAACTATGCCACCCGAATACTTCTGTAAATCAAGGCAATCTACAATGGTCTTCTCTCGGTCTGAAATGTTCACTGAATTGCCGTCCACGACCGCCTGGGTCGCCCCGAAGAACTTGTTTTCCTTCAAGCAGACGAAACGATAAGTGACGCCAGAAATTTCAATAGCGGGCTTCAGTTTTCGCTTGGTTGACGCGACGAAAACGGTCCGGCTGACCTGTTCGGTGTAGCCATAATAGTTGAGTGCACTGCGGAATCCAACATAGTAAGGCGCAATCAAATGCGAAGCAATTACGAATTCATGTTCCGTCCATTCACCCTCGCGTCCAGCTTCAAACGGGAGAATAAGGTACTTACCCTTTTCAATTCGCTGAAGCCAGCCCCGCTTGACCAGGGTGAACATCGATTTGTGCAACCCCCCGCCACTGCCGCCGTGTACCTTGGCAGCGTCCTCGAATGTAAAAATGCGCTTGCCTTGCCTGGACATCTCTGTCAAAAGGCTGCTTCCCTGATCGCCTAGCGTCCTGTTGTTGGGTGTCATGATAATTACCTTATGGGAAACTATTATAGCACGATATACCAGATGGGCTATTGATGATCGGGCAGAAGGGTTTTGCTCCTCTAGGCGCAGGGGATTGGTGAGGTTTGATAAACGAAGAATACTCCAAGGGGGCCAAACGGCATTACTCTAATGATTCGACAAAGGCTACTAGCTTGGAAAGTTTTTCCTTATCGCCACTTCCAAGAAGCTTCGACATAAGATAGGGCAATCTCATTTCGGGGTCATGGCTATGCAGTTCCGCTTCAATGACCAAGTCATTCTCGCTGGTTCCCAGAACGACAGCTATTTTGGACAGAGTCGCCGTAGGAGGAACTTTGCGCCCGCTTTCGATCAGGTTGATATAGGTCCTGCTAAGGCCCAGTTCCCGGGCTAGAACGTCCTGAGAAAGGCCCTTTGCCAGACGCTTCTTCTTGATTAGCCCCCCAATAATTTCTCTAATTGTCGGCTGTGAAATAGTTACCATTATTACTTCTTATGGTCCGTAAGTGAGGCCACTGATCACGGTGATAAAAGGCGTTTCAATAGTTCGGCAATCACCTCAACCATGACTTCTTTAGCCAAATGGGTTTTGGGATTGCCTATTTTGCGTATTCGATCTACAAAGTTACGAATTACGGGATCGCCATTGATCCATCCCGTCCTGATTTCTTCTAATAACTCTTCCAGTTCTTCATCACTGATAGGGATGCCTTGTTTCTGTTGCACGGATTACTCCTTGCTGTAGCGTTAATTCTCCCTGGCATTTACCTTCTCCTTGCTTATTCAAAAATGTACTTCTACGCTAGTTGCCGGCGGCCTATGCCGTCCTGCCTTTGGCATTTGCGAACCGTGCCGGATCTAGATTGCGTCCCATCTTAGCCCTCAGCGGGCGCTCGACTGCCCGAACAGGGCCTGATACTTTTGGTGAATTCCTTCAATCATTCTATCTTCGCTCTTACTGGATTCGGTAACGCCAGATGCCTCAGAGTTGGGACCTTACCCATCGGCCCGAATCCAGACAACCAATTCGTCTATGTCTTTGTCTGGTACCTCCTTTCTCTTTTCGGTAACATGTTAACTTTCTAGTAACATGTTACTATATATTCGGTTTTTGTCAAGGTGCATCAAAAAAGTATACATGATGGAATGAGGTCCTACTCTGCTGTCTCATCTACGATCTGTTCCTGCCAAACCGTAATGCTTCAGGTCAGGTAGAAAGTTTTCGTCAGGACCACCAGTCGCCGCGTGCAATCCAATCTACTCGCCTGATAGTTGCCATATCCCGACGATGGGACTATCCCCGTCTTTGTCTCTCAATTTACCAAGCAGCTAGCCTGTCTTCTTCGGCGTGCCATCAATCAATGTCCAAGTGCCATGCTTCACTGGATCGTACATCTCGTATAAGCCGTCGTTTCGTTTGAACAGGATAGGATGTCTCTTCTGCCACAATCCGCTTTTCTGGTTCATTTCATATCCGGACTTCTGATTGACCGTCCAATCGGCAACCAGGAAACTATCATGGTTTATCGGGCCATATAGTTTTTCCGTGGCCTGTTGCAGCGCCCGGCGAGAAAAAGGTCGGCTGCTAAATCGCACCATCGCAGACTGCCGGACCTTGTCGGGAATAGACAGCACCCGTGCCTTAACCGAATCCTTCTTCTCGTCAGTATCCTCATTTCTTCTAGAGTCCGCAGCCGATTTTGGAACTGACAAGCCGGATAGGAGAAATTCTTTCAGCTGGGGTTCGTCCCGGTCTACGTAGTAAAGAGCATCAATGGCAAAGGGGTCTCCCAATTCTTTGAGTGCCTCAACTGCTCGCTGAACCAGATCGGGATCTCCCAATCGGTCCATTAGCTCTTTGGCAAGCCTTGCATTGTGGAACTCGGCAAGTATTGGTTTAACAGCCGGATACAACTCCCGATTATCAATGTTTCCCAGTCGTATCTCCCTCAACGTATATTTGACCAATTTTGAGGCTATCGTCGGGCCTATCCCATGTATGCTATCTAACAATGTATGAATGCAAATGACATCAGAAGATGTCTTTGCCGACTCGATTAGGGGAAGTAGACCGTTGTCTACCATTTGCATAACATCTTTTAGTGTCTTAGCGTAACGAGTAGATGCCCCGTCCGAATGAAGCTTATATCCGTAGAACGAACACCCCGCAAGTCGTCTTTCGATGTCTTCCTCTGCCAGGGCACGGGCGCTTTTCAAGTCAAAGATACCCACCCCGCGCAGTATAGCGGGCAGCGATAACCCAGTTGCAGAGATGCCCCATATCGGTTCCCATCCTCTGGCAATAATCGTGAATGGTCGCCGGTCATATGAGGCAAGGATGATCATTTGATATAGGCTCTCGGGATTTCCATGCATCTTCTCCCGGGTGAAACCCTCAGAATGAGATTGATTGAGCTCAAGGTAATTAGGAATCATGCGCTCGTTATAGATGACCATGAGTCTTCGAGCCAGTTCTTTTGTTGGGTCTTCTGTCATGGCCTACCTACCTTTGCGAATCATGTTGAGTACTGTTTTGACCAGATCGTGCCACGGGTATCCGTGCCTCACGAATGACGGGTTACCGCGCTGAATTATGGGGTCAGTGACAACTTGCACTCATTTCCGTTGTTGCCCCCCTCGCATCGCTGGTGGACACAATCGTATTTATTATAGAGTCGTGATCGAATCAACCCTGCCTGCTGCTCCGGCTGCCATTGCGGTGCTACTTCTACGGATGGTTGATATCCCAGTGACCAAGAACGCGGCGCATGGTGGCTAATTCGCCGATCTCGTAGGCAGTGTGGTCGGCGGCCAGGAGAATCTCTCTCAGAATGGTCTGCCCGGTCCCAGTGGGGGCCTTCGCATTCAGGTCGGTCTTCGGGTCTTCGATGAGACGCGCTAACTCGGCACGGTCTTTCTTGTAGGAGCGGAGCGTCTTCTTCCAGTCCGCCGCGGTCGCCAGCCTGCCTTTTTCCGGCCAGTAGTCCTTGGGCCATTCGCCCTCGTGGTAATTGGGGTTCTTGATGAAATCCAGAATGTCGGCCTGGGCTCTTCTGATGTGCTCTAGCGCGCCCCAGAAGGAGTAGGTGCAATTGGGGAAGACAACGTTTATTTGCGACATGGGGAAGTCTTTCAATGCGTCATCCAGGGTCATGTGGGCATCGCCGCTTTCGAGGAGCCAAAGCAGGTGCCAGCGAATAGCTCTATCGAGGTCGTTTGAAGTCATCCATAGCCTCCTATGTGGTCAACGATTTTGTGCCCTGCCCCTACGAGGGCATTGGCGCCGTTTCGCCGGCGAGTTGAAGACCGGTGCAAATTCGGGCGCTCACAGGCACGGAAACTTGTGGTACTCGCCCCAGCGGGCGACCGAGATGGGCGCCGGCAAGGTTCTTGGTTTTGGCAATTTGGGTTTCGGATTTGTTTCGGATTTAGATATTCGTGCTTCGGATTTGTCTGGCCGGTCGTCAACCCGGTTTTATGGTAGCAGATTATCCCGCCCTGTCAAGGGGATCCAGATTCGGGTCGCCGCCACTCCCGTAGTCTGAAGACCTGCGACTACGCACTTCCCCCCCCCGCGATACACGTACGTTTTCCGGCTCTTGACGTCGGGGTGCGAATCTTATAATGTTGTGCGGGGGCAAAACAGGCGGGGTACGTTGGACGATCCGGAATCTAAATCTTCTTACGGAGGCAATGATCCATGGCCAAGCCAACGCGCTTCACCGCCGAGATGGAAAAAGAATACGTGGCGAAGGGATACTGGACCACGACGACTTTCGCGGACCTGTGGGACAGGAATGCCAGGCTTTACCCCGACGCCGAGGCGGTAGTGGATTCAAAGACTCGCCTCACCTGGGCGCAGGCCAAACTCTGGATAGACCGCCTGGCCCTCGGGTTCCTGGAGCTGGGTTTTAGAAAGGACGACATGCTGGTCGTGCAGTTGCCTAACAGCGTGGAGTTGACTCTCCTCCGGGTGGCCACGGAAAAGGCGGGACTTCTCTGCGTCCCGGTGCTACGCACCCTCCGCCACAATGAAATGGAGTACATTCTGAAGCACGTGGATGCCGCGGGGGTCGTAGTGCTGAAGGAATTCCGCGATTTCAACTACCTGGACATGGTGAACGAGATCAGGCCGCGTTTGCCCGGGCTCAGGCATGTGTTTGTCGCCGGCGAAGGCACGCCGCCGGGGTCGGTTTCTATCAAGGAAATGGTCGAGAAGCCGCTGGAGAAGAAGTACCCGGTGAACTACCTCGACAGCAAGAAGATGCCCTGGAACGAGTTCTCCATCATCGGCCACACCAGCGGCTCCGCCGGCTTCCCTAAGTTCGTGGAATACCCCATTTGTTCGACCATGATCCTGGGCATCGAAACCGCCAAGGCTTACCGGCTGACTCACCATGATACCGTCGCGGCTCTTAGCCCTGCCGCCTTCGGTCCCAACATGATTTCGCACATCTGCGCCCCGATCGCGGGGGCGAAGATAGTGATGGAAGAGCATTTTGAAGCGGAAGAAGCCCTCCGTATCATAGAGCGTGAGAAGGTCACCGCCATAGGTGTGGTGCCGACCCAACTGGCTATGATGGCCGGACATCCCAATCTCGGCAAGTATAACCTGAGTTCTCTGCGCATGATGCGCTGCACCGGAGCGCCCCTGGCGTTTCACGTGGGGGCGAACGCCGAGGAAAAGATGAAAGCCAAGCTCGTCCAGTGCTACGGCGCGGTGGACTACGGCACCATCTGCGGCAGTGACTTTGCCGATTCACAGGAGACCTGTCTGCTGACCACGGGCAGGCCCTATCACGGTAGCGAGGTCAAACTGGCGGACGACAACGGAAAAGATGTGGCGGCAGGTGAGGTGGGCGAGGTATGGGGCAGGGGGCCTCACAGCGTTTCGGGGTATTTCAAGGACCCCGAGGCGACGAAGAAGGCCTGGGAGGGAGGCTGGTATAAGACGGGCGACCTGGGAAAATTCAGGGCGGACGGCACGTTGATGGTCGTCGGGCGGAAAAAGGACATGATCATCCGCGGAGGGCAAAACATTTACCCGGCCGAAATTGAAGCTCTGTTGGTGACCCATCCGGCGGTCTTGATGGCCGCGGTGGTGTCGATGGCGGACGATCTGATGGGTGAAAAGGCCTGCGCCTACATCGTGCCCCGGACGGGGAAAGTTTTCACCTTCGAGGAGATGGGGGCTTTCCTGAAAGGCAAAGGGGTGGCTCCCTTTAAGATTCCGGAGAGGCTGGAGATAGCCGATAACTTTCCCATGGTCGCCGACGGGCAAAAGGTGGACAAGAGGACTCTGACGAAGATGCTGGCCGATAAGGTCGCGGCCGAAAAAGGCGCCCGGCGGGCATAAGCTGCAATCCCCCTTAGTCCCCCTTTGGCAAAGGGGCAGGGTGCTACCGCGCGGGAAAAAACATAAGCCTGGCCAGCTTGCCCATGTCGGTGAGCTTCTCGGCGTTCCAGACAGTGTCGAATATCTGCTTGATCTGCTTCGCGCCGAGGTGCTTTTCGGCCATTTCCCGGAACTTCTCTTCCAATTCCTTGTCGCTGAGGGGGTCGTCTCCGAACCCGTGGGCCACCGGAATGTGTTTCTCGAACCGGCGGCCGTCCTTTGTGACTATCTCGGATTTCCCGGCGAAACACCGTTCCGGCATGGTGGGGTCGGCCTCCACCGTTATCTTCTCGAGGAGGTCCAGTATGACGGGGTCGGTGAAATTCTCGGGCTTGATGGAGTCGGGTCCGAAGTTGCGTTCCTTGATAGCGAAGGCGTTGGCGTAAAAAGAGCTGTGGTCGGCGTTCTCCGCCGTCCGGGGATACTTCTTGACGAAGGTGGTGGTGTGGCGCGCGTCCATGGCGCAGGTCTTAATTCTAACAGAGGCGATATCTTCCGGTTTCAGGTCCTGTTCTTTGACGATGGCCAGGGTGGCAAAGACGTGGGCCAGAGTGCTGCCGTTGAGGCACAGGCCCTTGTGCCTGGTGGCCAGAATGCGCCAGCCGCTGAAGTCGACCATTTTCTCCAGGTCCATGGCGCCCTGGGCGATGGCCTGGCGCCACCCGGCATCTCCTTCAATGATGCGCACCGGCCCGGTGAAGCCTTTCCTGGCCAGCAGGCAGGACATGACGGCGTCGTAGGCGACCCAGCCGTAACGCGTGTCCTTCCTCATGAAGTTCTCTTCTTTATCCGCATCTATGATGTTGAGAGTGATGCTCCCGCTGGCGCAGGTGCCGATGGCGTTGGCGATCTGTTCCTCGGTGAGCCCCATGATCTTGCCCACGGCCGGGGGCAGGTTCAACCCGCCCCGGATGTCGATAGAAAAGCCTTTCTTCTCCAGGCCCATGGGAGGGAACGACTGGATGACGCGGGCGCCAAGCTCATAGGAAATCACCAGGGAGGTTAGAAAGGCCTTGCCGCCGGCTTTTTCGCGCTCGGAAACGGCGAGTATGGCCGGCATGGAATCGCTATTGTGGCCCCCGCCGCCGATGTCGTTGTAGTCCAGAAACCTTACCAGGAAGCTGTTGACCAGGGTGGCGTTCAGGATATTGGTGCGCAGGCCGGAACAGAACACGGTGGCTTCTTCGGAGCCCCCCATTTCCCGGGCCACGGATTCGCAAATCAGACGCCCGGGGGCCTCGTAGGCCCCGACGGCGCAACCAAGGGCATCGAGCAGGCTGCGCTTGGCCTGGTGGACGACGTCTTGCGGCAGCATGGCGTAATCAAGACCCAGTGCATAACGGGCGAATTGATGGGCGACGCTGGAACGGTACTCGAGTTCCATGGTCCGCCAGCCGAGGTCACGTGGCAAGTTCATTTGTTGTCTCCGCTGTTCAATCCGGGTGCGATCATCTTCTGGACGACGGCCCTATTTCAAATCTCCATCTTGAAGGGCATCTTGTGCAACTCCTCGCGTCCGGTCTCGGTAATCAGGAATCCGTGGCCCAGGAGTATCACGGCGGCTTCAGGCAAAGGCGCATTGATGTGTACCACGATGAACTGTCCCGGCCTGATCTCGGTGTGATCGGTCTCGAAGATGTTCAACGTTTCGGCTATGGTCAGGCCCATGCCATGCCCGTTCCGGTGCGAAATCGGCTTGTAACCGGCTTTCTTGATCACCTCATCGCCGGCCAGAAATATCTCCGAGGCCTTTGCCCCCGGCTTGAGCATGGAAGCCAGTTTCTTGTAGGCGCTGAGGGCGACTTCCCAGTGGCGTTTCTGCTCGGCCGAGGCTTTGCCGATAACGAAAGAGCGGGCCACCTGCCCCATGTAGCCTTCGTATTTGGCGTTCACTTCGCAGGACACCATGTCGCCCTCTTTGAATGTCTCTCCCAAGGTACCGTGCCCGGCGGCATTACCCCACATGAACGGCTTGTCGGAGGGAGTCATGAACATGAATCCTTCCTCGGCGCCGGCTTTCTTGACAGCGTGCTCGCACTCGCTGATGGACACGGTAACTTTGCCCCCGGGTTTGATGGACTTAATGAAAGCCTTCATTCCGATATCCGAAAGCCGGGCGGCTTCGCGAATCGCTTCGCACTCGGCCGGGCTCTTTATCATCCGCAGCTTCTCGACGATACCGGTTTGCGGTACCATCTCATAGCCGGAAAGCGCCGCCCGGATCGCCTTGGCTATAGGCTCGGTGACGACGTTCAAGCCGTCAATGCCGACCTTGCCGCCGGTCACTTTGGCTTTGTCCAGAGCGCTCTTGATATCCTTGTCGCCGATGTACTCCCACATGCCGCTGGAGGTGGAGAACACGTCATTGGCGATAGGATTCTGGCGCGCCAGCTTGACTTCACTGCCCTCCAACCCTGGTTGAACGCACAGTGCCACTCTCTTTGGCGTTACCACAACAACCATGAGGTGCGGTGCGATGGGGCCCACGAAACCGGTCAAATAGCGCACGTTTCCGCTGCGCATGTGACCCCCGGTATCCACCGCTACCAGGGCGTTGAGCCCTTGCTCGGCCATGGCGGCTCTGACTTTGGCGACGCGGCTTTTGAACTCTGCTGGCGGAAACATTGGTATTACCTCCTCGATTGCTATTGATTCCTGGGGTCAGACCTTCCGGGCCGCCATTGCAGCGGGCAGGAACGTTATTAACCTGGGGAAACACCTGGGTAAGAAACTAAGGACCCCGGCTCTACGGCAGCGAAACTCGTGATGCGGCCGTGGCGAAGGTCGTTCGGGGTCGCCCCGGTCTCAAATGGCGAAGCCGGAGATTGATGCAAGCATAAACTATATGTTCATAGGCTGTCAAGGCGAAGTTTTGGCTATGTTCCCATATTCAACAATCGTTGACATACAAAGCTGAATCAGATATGATTTGAACTTGTTAAGTATATTGAATTTTAGTTGAGTTCGGTCTGTCCCGTCAGACTGTTGGAGGTCAGCGATGGTGCTAAGTGAAAAGAGCGCTTTATCGCCTCAGGAAGAGAGGATCGGGCGGGGTGAAGTATTCGTCTTGACTACCGAAGACGCGCGGACCAAGAGGCCCAGGGTAGGCCGGATGTTGCAGGGCATCAGGGACAACCCCCCGAGGATTACGATTGAGAGAGCGCGTCTGCTGACGGAGTCTATGAAGGAAACCGAGGGCTTGCCTCTGGTGATGAGATGGGCGAAGTTCCTGGAGCGTGTGGGGAGGGAATACCCGGTCTATATCGGGGAAGATGAACTAATAGTAGGCCGTTGCGGCCCGCCCGGCAGGTACAGTCTCATATATCCCGAGCTGCAGGCGTGCTGGGATTCCGATTTGCAGGGCATAGAGAACCGAAAACAGGCGGCGTTTTCCATTACCGAGGAGGATTTCAGGGTCGTCAACGAAGAAATCCTTCCCTACTGGAAGGGCAAGACACTTTACGAGGCCTACATCAAAGCCTTGCCGGAAGACGCGCGAAATATCCTGGTTGAGGAAGGCGATATCTATGCCGCCAAGATGGCAGTTCGTGTCGCCGCGGCTTCTTTTACCACCAATTCCTGGATTCATGATTACGGGAAGGTGTTGCGACGAGGATTCAACGGGCTGAAAAAGGAAGCAGAAGAGAAGCTCGCCTCCATAGACATCTATAACCCGGAACACAACTATGACAAGATGCACTTCTATCAGGCCGTTGTCATTGTTTGCGATGCCATTGCTTCCTTTTCCAGGAGGCATGCCGAAATGGCAAGGACCATGGCCGAAAAGGAGACACGCTACCAGCGAAAGAGGGAACTGCTCCAGATAGCTGAGGCGTGTGAGTGGGTCCCGGCCAATCCGGCAAGGAATTTCCGCGAAGCGGTGCAGTCTTTCTGGTTTGTCCATGTCTTCTCCCGGCTGGAGCAGTTGATATCCAACCAACCGGGAAACGGGAGAATGGACCAGTACCTGTATCCCTACCACAAGAAGGACAAGGAAGAAGGGCGAATCACGGATGACGATGTCCTGGAACTGCTGGAGTGCGTCTGGCTGCATCTGGCGCAAAGCGTGAGAGGAGTACTCTCGAACGGCGCGGTCGCTTTTATGCAGGGATTCCCGCACTTCGAGCATACCACCATCGGGGGGCAGACGATTGACGGTACGGATGCCACCAATGAGCTGTCATACTTGTTCCTGCAATCGAAGAAAGAGTTCCCTCTGGACTATCCGGATCTGTCAGTCAGGATACACAGCCGGACTCCTCAACCGTTTCTGTTGAAGGTGTGTGAACTCATAAAAGAAGGCACCGGTTATCCCAAGCTGCTGAATGACGAGGAGATCATCCCTCTGTATCTGACCTGGGGGGCGACCCTGCAGGAAGCCAGGGACTATGTGGGCAGCGGCTGCACCGAAGTCAGGCTGCCTAACAGGGATACCTACGTTACGCAAAGCGCCTCGGTCTCGCTGGGAGCGGCTATCGAATTTGCCCTGAACGACGGACGATCAAGGTTGGTGGGAGATCAAATCGGCGTGAAGACGGGGGACCCCCGGACCTTCAAATCGTATGATGACCTGTGGAACGCCTTCAGAGTCCAGCTTGAGCACCTCATGAAGTATGTATACATTGGACACTATACCGCGGACATCGTCAGGCCGACGAAACTGGTCGCCCCGATGATGTCTTGCCTCCATGACTTGTGCATGCAACAGGGACTGGAGATACAGCAGGACCAGGGAAAGTTTAAGGGCAGCCTGAAACTGGGCTGGATCGGCATCATAGGTTTCGGGACAGCGATTGATTCCATGGCAGCTATAAAGAAGCTGGTCTACGACGATAAAGTTGCGTCCATGGGAGAGGTACTGGAGGCGCTGGACACGAACTTCAAAGGGAACGAACTGCTGAGGCAAATGTGCTTGAATGCCCCCAAGTATGGGAACTGTGATCCCTATGTGGATTCCATAGGGTATGAGATCGAAAAGTTGATCATGTCCATCAACGATCGCTATACGAACGCCTGGGGAGGCTTTAACAGGATCAACTATGTTCCCATCACCACTCATGTGGCGCAGGGCAAGGTGCTGGGAGCTACTCCCAACGGCAGAAAAGCCAGGGAGCCGATGTCTGAGGGCATATCTCCAACGCAGGGTTGCGACGTCAAGGGCCCGACAGCTACGCTTCTATCCATCGCCAGCACCAAGAATGGAAATGTTTCCAGGCGGGGAGCGAGATTGCTCAACGTAAAACTCAGCCCGCAGGCCGTGGCGGGCGACGAGGGAACGGCGAACCTGGCTTCGTTCATCCGGGCCTGGTGCGACATGAAATTCTGGCACATCCAGTTTCTCATAGTGAACAGCGATACCTTGAGAGAAGCCCAGAAATACCCCGAAAGGTATCGGAACCTCCTGGTTAGAGTGGCCGGATACAGCGCCTTCTTCGTGGACCTGTCGCGAGATCTTCAGAACGAGATCATCAACCGGACCGAGCACGGCTCGATAAGCTAGCGGCCACCGCCCCGCAAAGATGTCTCGCCATCGCTCGGAACATGTCGAAGTTGCCCTTTCATGCTTATTGGCGCCGGCAGCAAGCCGGCATGATGGATTACCCTGGTAACACGGCGAATCAACCGCGGAGCGAGACATGATAATCGATTTCGAACATCACTATCTGCCTGAAGGATTCAAGAAAGGGCCGCTTCCTCCCGGAATTGGCGACATTGAAGAACATCTTCACAACATGGACCTGGCCGGTATCGACGTTGCTGTCCTGTCGGTTCACGCCCCCATGTATGCTCCCTCGACAGCGGAATGCAGGGCTTTGAACGATGCCCTGTCCCAACTGCAGTTGAAACACCCGAAACGGTTAGTGGGGTTGGTCCATACCCGCCCGCAGGATGCAACCGAGGCAGTGGCTGAATTGGATCGCGGGGTGAAAGCGCTTGGACTGAAGGGCGTGGACATGACGGCCCAGCCGGGCGGCCGGCCTGTGGACGACCCTGCCCTCTGGCCGTTTTACCAGAAAGTGCAGGAGTTGGGTGTGCCTATCTACATCCACTGTTCCACAGGGCCCCTGGTGGGCTTCTCCGCCCTCGATGCCCCGTATTCCATCGAAAGGGGCTTGGGCTGGGAATTGGAACTGATGACTTGTACCACGCGGCTGGTGATGGGGGCGGTGTTGAAGGACTTCCCCGAATTGAAGATAGTGGTCAGCCACTTTGGAGGGGGCATTTCATCGATCGTCGAGCGTCTTGAGGGCGATACCGGGGCTCGCCAGGCTTCCCCCGGCCCGTCTTCCGGCAAGACCGACAGACCTTTTAGAGATGGTTTGAGTATGCTATATTTCGACATGGCGGGATGTCGAGGAGGAATGGGCGCGGTACAAGCTGCCCTGACGGCGCTTAGGCCGGCCCAGTTGGTTTTCGCCACAGACTATCCCTACAACTTCTATAACAAACCGGACGAAATCAAGAAATACGTTCAGAATATCAGGAATCTGTCCATTTCGAAGGACTCCATAGCGGGCATGCTGGGAACTAATGCCGCCCGAATCCTTAAGATCCTCCCGGCTTAGCCGGGACAACTTGGTAATAGACAAGGAGACGCCTGGTGGAAAAGGTAGACGAGAGATTACCGGAACCTGAACCCGTGCATCTCGACCGCAACATCGAAAAGCAGCAATTGCGGCAGGCCAGGGACAGGGACCAGGTTGCCCTGTTGCCGCGGGTGCTGAAAGCTGCCGATACTCCCTGGTCCAAGGGCATGATGGCCTTTCACCGGCGTTGGGTCAGCATCGAACCGAGCGACCGACTGGTCTTTGCGCCGATAGTCTCCATGGGCGTCAGGGAGCAGATACTGGAGGCAGGCATGAAGGGAGGACGGCACCGCCACATCAACGAGGCGATCTTCTACATCATGGAAGGGGAAGGTTACGAGGTACACAACGGCAAGCGCTACGAGTGGTCGGCCGGCGATGTAGTAACCGTTCCCAGCTACTGCGACCATCAGCACCTGAATTCAAATCCGAAACAAAGCGCGCGCATGTTCTACTCCGGCTCGGGTACGATGGTGGATTTCCTGGCTGTCAACTGGTTGGAACAGATCGAAATGATCTCCGGGTACAGCATCCCTGCAGATGCCAAACCTATCTACGGCCCCGACAAGAAGATGGTTGGCTACCGCACCGCGGACGGCCAGGAATTCAAGCTTGGGGTCAGCGAAGACATGCAAAAGCGCATCAACACCCGGCCGGAGACGATGGTCCAGGTGGATCTTCCAGGGAACGCCTACGAGGACTACATGAAGTTGGCCGTTGATGAGCTTGCCTGGAAGCAATCGGCCCCGCACGTGGTCAAGGATTCCGAGGCCCCGTTCGAAAACACCCGGATGGGCCGCATAAAGTTCTTTGTCAGCCCGAGGAGGAATTGCGGCCTGAAGGCTTATGACGCCTTTGTGCAGGAATTGCCGCCTGGGGGCGCCTCGGGCAAGCACCGCCACGCCTTCGAAGAGGTGCACAAGATTCTAAGCGGACGAGGGTACGACGTGCACGACGGAGTCAGGCACGATTGGGAAGCGGAGGACGTGGTGTGCATCCCGCCATATGTGACTCATCAACATTTCAACCGCGACTCCGAGCGTACCGCCCGCTTCGTGGCGTTTCATTCACGCTGGTATGCCTTTGTTTCCGGGGGCATCGAGCACCTGCAGGATGCCCCGGACTATCACGGGTAGCGTTAGTTCCCGGCCTCTGTGGGCCTGTTCAAGACGGAAGTCGCCCTGGTCGTTCAGACTCTGCCAATGTCAGCTTTTGGTATTCCACATAAGCCCGTCGCTTATGTTCAGGAAAAGTCCGCCGTCGCAGCAGATCACCTGTCCGGTTATGAACTTTGAGTCCTCGGAAGCCAGGAACAGGGCCAGGTTGGCAATGTCGGCGGGCTCGCCGAGATGACCGAGAACGGCCCGGCTCTTGTAGATGGCATCCATCCTTTCGGTCACCTCTTTCCGCCCCTGCGGAACAGGTTTGTCTTCATGGTGAGGGACCGTGCCCGGGGCGATAGCGTTTACGGTTATTCCGTATTGTCCTGCCTCGCTGGCGGCGATTCTGGTCAACTGGGCAACTCCGGCTTTGGCTGAAGAGAAAGCGCCCCTGCCCGGGTTAATGGCGTGAATCCCTCCCACGGCGGACATGTTGATGATCTTGCCGTAGTGCTGCTCCATCATATGGGGCAAGACCGCCTGAATGCAAAGGAATACGCTTTTCAGGTTCCCGTCCAGAATGTCATCCCAGTCCTCTTCGGTCATCTCTACCAGGGGCGCCTGCCGCATAAAACCGGCATTGTTCACCAGAATATGGACCGCCCCGAAATTCGATATCGCTTCTTTGACCAGATTCTGAACTTCTGCCTTGCGGGTCACATCCGTCTTCAAGGCGACGGCCTTGCCCCCTGACTTTTGAATATCGGACGCGATCCGCTTTGCCTGTTCGACCAGAATATCGGTGACCACCACGGACGCGCCTTCGGAGGCAAACTTCCTGGCCATGGCCGCCCCCAGACCTCGCGCCGAACCGGTCACTATCGCCACCTTGCCGGCTAGTTTCATTGGGGTGCTCCTTTACTAATCGGACTATTGAAAAGGGTGTGTTATGAGGTCTAGAAGCCCAGCCAAAAGAAAAGTTGGGGGTCAGGGAAGGGGAAGTTCAGAATCATGACGAAAAGGGCATAGATGAAAGCCCAGCTTCCGGCGGCGCCCAGCAGGCTGAAAAACCACTTCTCACGAGATTCCATTTTCAGGAAGAGAAAGACAAACAGGGCTATGGCAATAATGAAGCCCAACAGCCAGATGCCGGCAAAAAGCCCAAAGGTCCAGGCCGCTATCTTCGCCGTCACACGTAGTTCCGTGCTCATCGCTTTGGAGCGTTTAGCCTCAGAAATATGGGGACTGGCTTTCCTCTGCCTCAGTTCTCTTGTCAACTGAAAGACGACCAGCAGGAAAGCCGGTACGGCAGCTATCCAAGGGAAAAGCCGGGCGCCCGGGGGCCACGATCTTGATACAATGACTGCCCAGGCGAATAGAACCGCCAGGAAAAGCGTGAAGAGGATACTCAGCCCGGAGCCGGTACGGTCCGGTTTCTCCACGAGCGCCGCGCCTGACATGGCGGCGTCTTCGTCGGTTTCCGTGGCTTTGAGTTGCGCCTTGCTCCTGGCTTTCCCGGCCCGCTTTCTTTCCCAGAAGGGGTAGATGGCACCGAATGCGGCTACGGCAAAGAGGAGTATCACCATAGGCCGGGTAAGCCATGTTGCCCCCAGGGACTCCACCGAAATCCAGAGATTGTTCTCGGCCAGGCCCCCCATGACAGCCCCGAGTGCCATCGGCGGCAGAGGCCAGCCCAGCTTCACCATGGTCCAACCCAGCGCCCCGAAACCGAGCATCATCCACAAATCGCCCAGGTCATTGTTGGCTGCAAAAGCGCCCAGGAAAACAAGCATCAAGATAAAGGGAATGAGCCTTGAGCTCTTGACCCGCGTGATTTTGGCCACCTGGTCCAGGAAAGGCAGAGTCACCAGGACAACGACAATGTTGGCTATGACCATCGTCCACATCATCGAGAATGTCACATCCAGTTTCGTGGTCAACATTTCAGGGCCCGGAACCAGTCCCGTAATGATGAATGCGCCCAAGAGAATAGCCATGGGGACGCTGCCCGGGACACCGAAGGCGATGGTCGGGACAAGGTCTCCCCCCTGGGTAGCGTTGTTGGCCGCGCCAGGGCCGATCACACCTTCGATAGCGCCATGGCCGACGAGCCTCTTGTCCTTTACGCCCTGGACGGCGTGGGCGTAGGAGACCCATTGGGCGACACCGCCGCCGATTCCCGGGACGATGCCGATGTAGACGCCGATGAGACTGCACCGGATAGTGAGCCACCATCGCTGGATCACATCTCTGAATCCCTGCATCACCCCGGTTATCTTTCCGGTGGTTTTCGCCGAAGGATTACCAGGGTCCACTGCCATTTCGATGATAGCCGGGACTGCGAACAGTCCCAGGGCCACGGTGATGATGTCCACTCCATCCCAGAGGTATTGCCAGCCGAATGTATAACGGGGGACGGCGTGGTGGGCGTCGAGACCAACCATAGAGACGAGGAAACCCAGCCCGGCGGAAACGAACCCCTTTATTACCGAGCGTCCGGCGACGGCTGTGATGAAGGTGATTCCCACCAGTATCAGGAGAAAATACTCCGGTGGGGCGAACATCAGCACGAGCGGGCGCACCACCGGTATGATCGCCGCCAACGCAAAGGCTCCTACAAGCGCTCCCATTAGGGAACTGCCCAGTACTATTCCAAGAGCCCTGCCTGCCTCGCCCTTCCTCGTCATCTGGTAGCCGTCAATTATGGTCGCTGTGGATGTCCCTTCCCCTGGGACGCCAAACAGCACCGAAGTGATGTCACCGGTGGTCGAGGTCACTGATTTCATCCCCAGGAGGAAGGCCATCGCACCCACCGGCGACATGGTGTAAATGAAAGGCAGCATCAATGCCAGGGTAGTAACGCCGCCCAATCCGGGGAGGATGCCGACGAACCAGCCTATGGCCATGCCTATCATCATGAAGCCGAAGGCAGGCCAGCTCAGTACCTGGATGAGGCCCGAGACGAAAGCTTCAACCATGACGAGCTATGTCAGGAGCGGTTACTGGAACAGCTTGAGATAGTTGGCTTTGGTGGTGGGGTTGACCGCCATGACATCTCGGGCCATCTTCTGCATTTCTTCTCCATCAATGATGTCAATGGGCATTCCGTTCTTCTGAGCCTCGGCCAGGAACTGGGGGTCCTTGAGAGTGTCGACGAAGGCCTTTCGAAGTATTGCCACGCGGTCGGCCGGAATGCCGGGCGGCGCCTGCAAAGGCCGTCCCATTATCTGGGCCATGTCAGCGAGTTGCACCATGGCCTTGTCCATGTCGTTGGCGGCGAATTCTCCCAGCGCCGGTATGTCCGGTGCAGTGGCATGTCTCTTAATGCCGCACTGGAGGACCAGATTAACGTATCCGTCCTTGATCCAGTTGGGCCGCGAGGCTAACATGGTGTCAAGGGCATCGGAAGAGGCATCCAGGATGTTTTGCTCCATCGCCAGATGGCGGGCAGAGGAGCCGCTGAAGCCAAAGACGTATTTGAACTCAATCCCCAGGATCTTTTCGATGAGGAGAGCGGAGGTGTAGGCCCCGGCCGACTTGTCGGGATATCCGTTGCGTAGCGGCGGGCCTTTATAGGCCTGCAGGTCTTTGGGGGTCTTGATTCCCAGGCTGCCTTTGGTATACAGGATTTGAGCTTTCGAGTTCATGTTGCCGATCCAGGTGAAGTCGGCGAATTTGTAATTGACTCCTTCTTCACCGGACAACTCCGAATTGAAGAGCCCGGCAGCGGCCATGCTGAAAGTGAGACCGTCGGGTTTGGCTATGCCGAAAATGTAGTTGGCGGTAACCACCTTGCTTCCCGAACGGTTCTGCACCACGATGGTGGGATTGCCCGGGATGAACCTTGGCATGTGACGCGCCAGTATGCGGCTGTAGGTATCATAGGCGCCGCCGGCGCTGGTCGACACAATCAGATTTACGATCTTCCCGGCGTAGAAAGGCTTCTCCGTTGCCGCGGGCGGTTTTTCGGTAGCTTTGGCTGGAGGGGCTGGTGTCACCGTTCCGCCGGGCGTTTTCGCCTGCGGCGCAGGGGTGGCCGCCTTCTCGGTGACCTTTGGCTCAGATGTCGGAGTGGCCTGGGGTCCGCAGGCGGCGGCAGTCACGGCAAGACAAAATGCCAGGAACATTAGAAGAAACTTGCCGAGGTTTATTGCTTTGGTCATTTTGGCCCCCTTTCGCTTACATAGGAAAACGCGATTAGATACACAGTTTCCTGGGACAGGGCTTTGCCAAACGGGCGATACTGTCGTCTGAGACCTGAGTGTGCAAGTAATCTAGCATAGCTACGGAAGGATGTCAATTGGATTGTAGGGGCGATCCCTCGGGGTTGCCCGGGGGCAGGTCTGGCGCCAGACCTGCCCCCGGGCAACCCCGAGGGATCGCCCCTACAATCCAATTGACATCCTTCCGTAGCTATGCTAGATTACTTGCACACTCAGGTCTCAGACGACAGTATCGCCCGTTTGGCAAAGCCCTGTCCCAGGAAACTGTGTATCTAATCGCGTTTTCCTATGTAAGCGAAAGGGGGCCAAAATGACCAAAGCAATAAACCTCGGCAAGTTTCTTCTAATGTTCCTGGCATTTTGTCTTGCCGTGACTGCCGCCGCCTGCGGACCCCAGGCCACTCCGACATCTGAGCCAAAGGTCACCGAGAAGGCGGCCACCCCTGCGCCGCAGGCGAAAACGCCCGGCGGAACGGTGACACCAGCCCCTCCAGCCAAAGCTACCGAAAAACCGCCCGCGGCAACGGAGAAGCCTTTCTACGCCGGGAAGATCGTAAATCTGATTGTGTCGACCAGCGCCGGCGGCGCCTATGATACCTACAGCCGCATACTGGCGCGTCACATGCCAAGGTTCATCCCGGGCAATCCCACCATCGTGGTGCAGAACCGTTCGGGAAGCAAGGTGGTTACCGCCAACTACATTTTCGGCATAGCCAAACCCGACGGTCTCACTTTCAGCATGGCCGCTGCCGGGCTCTTCAATTCGGAGTTGTCCGGTGAAGAAGGAGTCAATTACAAATTCGCCGACTTCACCTGGATCGGCAACATGAACTCGAAAGCTCAAATCCTGTATACCAAAGGCAGCCTGGGAATCAAGACCCCCAAAGACCTGCAGGCCTATAAAGGCCCGCCGCTACGCAACGGATATCCCGACAAGTCGGCCGGGGCCTACACCTCCGCTCTCCTCATCGAAAAGATCCTGGGGATTGAGTTCAAATACGTCTTTGGCTTCAGCGGCTCCTCTGCCCGCCATCTGGCGATGGAGCAAAACATCCTGGATGCCTCTTCCGATGCCCTTGACACCATGTTAGCCTCGCGGCCCAACTGGATCAAGGACGGATACGTTAATCTGGTCCTCCAGTGCGGCATTAAGAGACATGCCACTGCACCGGACATACCGGCGCTGGGAGAATTCGCCGCCAACGACATGGACAAGGCCATGGTGCAACTCGCTGACATGGCCCAGATAATGGGACGGCCTTTGCAGGCGCCGCCCGGCATTCCGGCCGACCGCGTGGCAATACTTCGAAAGGCCTTCGTCGACACTCTCAAGGACCCCCAGTTCCTGGCCGAGGCTCAGAAGAACGGAATGCCCATTGACATCATTGATGGAGAAGAAATGCAGAAGATGGCCCGAGATGTCATGGCGGTCAACCCCACCACCAAAGCCAACTATCTCAAGCTGTTCCAGTAACCGCTCCTGACATAGCTCGTCATGGTTGAAGCTTTCGTCTCGGGCCTCATCCAGGTACTGAGCTGGCCTGCCTTCGGCTTCATGATGATAGGCATGGCCATAGGCTGGTTCGTCGGCATCCTCCCCGGATTGGGCGGCGTTACTACCCTGGCATTGATGCTGCCTTTCATTTACACCATGTCGCCGGTGGGTGCGATGGCCTTCCTCCTGGGGATGAAATCAGTGACCTCGACCACCGGTGACATCACTTCGGTGCTGTTTGGCGTCCCAGGGGAAGGGACATCCACAGCGACCATAATTGACGGCTACCAGATGACGAGGAAGGGCGAGGCAGGCAGGGCTCTTGGAATAGTACTGGGCAGTTCCCTAATGGGAGCGCTTGTAGGAGCCTTTGCGTTGGCGGCGATCATACCGGTGGTGCGCCCGCTCGTGCTGATGTTCGCCCCACCGGAGTATTTTCTCCTGATACTGGTGGGAATCACCTTCATCACAGCCGTCGCCGGACGCTCGGTAATAAAGGGGTTCGTTTCCGCCGGGCTGGGTTTCCTCGTCTCTATGGTTGGTCTCGACGCCCACCACGCCGTCCCCCGTTATACATTCGGCTGGCAATACCTCTGGGATGGAGTGGACATCATCACCGTGGCCCTGGGACTGTTCGCAGTCCCGGCTATCATCGAAATGGCAGTGGACCCTGGTAATCCTTCGGCGAAAACCACCGGAAAGATAACCGGGGTGATGCAGGGATTCAGAGATGTGATCCAGCGATGGTGGCTCACTATCCGGTGCAGTCTCATCGGCGTCTACATCGGCATCGTCCCGGGAATCGGCGGCGGTGTCGCCCAATGGGTCTCCTACGCCCACGCCGTCCAGGGCGTAAAGGACAAGAGGCTCGTCGGCCATGGCGCTATCGAAGGTGTGATCGGCCCTGGCGCGGCCAACAACGCTACCCAGGGGGGAGACCTTGTCCCGACCATCGCCTTCGGTGTCCCGGGCAGCGTCCCCATGGCTATTCTCTTGGGCGCATTCATCATTACGGGACTGGTTCCGGGCCCTGAAATGTTGACCACGAAACTGGATGTGACATTCTCGATGATGTGGACGATGGTCATAGCCAACATTGTCGTTGTCCTGGTGACTCTGCCTTTCCTGGACCAGGTGGCCAAAATCACGCGGGTCAAGAGCTCAAGGCTCATTCCCTTTATCTTGATGCTTGTTTTCCTGGGCGCTTTTGCAGCCAACAATGACCTGGGCGATTTGTGGATGATGCTCGGTTTCGGGGCGCTGGGTTGGACCATGGTGAAGCTGGGCTGGCCTCTGCCGCCGATGGCACTCGGGGCTGTCATGGGGGGCCTGGCCGAGAACAATCTCTGGATTTCGGTGGAGTCCCTGGGGGCAACATGGCTTACCCGGCCTATGGTGATACTCCTCTTTGCCGTAGCCGCATTCGGTGCCATCTACCCCTTCTGGGAAAGAAAGCGGGCCGGGAAAGCCAGGAGCAAGGCGCAACTCAAAGCCACGGAAACCGACGAAGACGCCGCCATGTCAGGCGCGGCGCTCGTGGAGAAACCGGACCGTACCGGCTCCGGGCTGAGTATCCTCTTCACGCTTTTCCTGGCGGTTCTATTCGCCTGGGCAGTCATTGTATCAAGATCGTGGCCCCCGGGCGCCCGGCTTTTCCCTTGGATAGCTGCCGTACCGGCTTTCCTGCTGGTCGTCTTTCAGTTGACAAGAGAACTGAGGCAGAGGAAAGCCAGTCCCCATATTTCTGAGGCTAAACGCTCCAAAGCGATGAGCACGGAACTACGTGTGACGGCGAAGATAGCGGCCTGGACCTTTGGGCTTTTTGCCGGCATCTGGCTGTTGGGCTTCATTATTGCCATAGCCCTGTTTGTCTTTCTCTTCCTGAAAATGGAATCTCGTGAGAAGTGGTTTTTCAGCCTGCTGGGCGCCGCCGGAAGCTGGGCTTTCATCTATGCCCTTTTCGTCATGATTCTGAACTTCCCCTTCCCTGACCCCCAACTTTTCTTTTGGCTGGGCTTCTAGACCTCATAACACACCCTTTTCAATAGTCCGATTAGTAAAGGAGCACCCCAATGAAACTAGCCGGCAAGGTGGCGATAGTGACCGGTTCGGCGCGAGGTCTGGGGGCGGCCATGGCCAGGAAGTTTGCCTCCGAAGGCGCGTCCGTGGTGGTCACCGATATTCTGGTCGAACAGGCAAAGCGGATCGCGTCCGATATTCAAAAGTCAGGGGGCAAGGCCGTCGCCTTGAAGACGGATGTGACCCGCAAGGCAGAAGTTCAGAATCTGGTCAAAGAAGCGATATCGAATTTCGGGGCGGTCCATATTCTGGTGAACAATGCCGGTTTTATGCGGCAGGCGCCCCTGGTAGAGATGACCGAAGAGGACTGGGATGACATTCTGGACGGGAACCTGAAAAGCGTATTCCTTTGCATTCAGGCGGTCTTGCCCCATATGATGGAGCAGCACTACGGCAAGATCATCAACATGTCCGCCGTGGGAGGGATTCACGCCATTAACCCGGGCAGGGGCGCTTTCTCTTCAGCCAAAGCCGGAGTTGCCCAGTTGACCAGAATCGCCGCCAGCGAGGCAGGACAATACGGAATAACCGTAAACGCTATCGCCCCGGGCACGGTCCCTCACCATGAAGACAAACCTGTTCCGCAGGGGCGGAAAGAGGTGACCGAAAGGATGGATGCCATCTACAAGAGCCGGGCCGTTCTCGGTCATCTCGGCGAGCCCGCCGACATTGCCAACCTGGCCCTGTTCCTGGCTTCCGAGGACTCAAAGTTCATAACCGGACAGGTGATCTGCTGCGACGGCGGACTTTTCCTGAACATAAGCGACGGGCTTATGTGGAATACCAAAAGCTGACATTGGCAGAGTCTGAACGACCAGGGCGACTTCCGTCTTGAACAGGCCCACAGAGGCCGGGAACTAACGCTACCCGTGATAGTCCGGGGCATCCTGCAGGTGCTCGATGCCCCCGGAAACAAAGGCATACCAGCGTGAATGAAACGCCACGAAGCGGGCGGTACGCTCGGAGTCGCGGTTGAAATGTTGATGAGTCACATATGGCGGGATGCACACCACGTCCTCCGCTTCCCAATCGTGCCTGACTCCGTCGTGCACGTCGTACCCTCGTCCGCTTAGAATCTTGTGCACCTCTTCGAAGGCGTGGCGGTGCTTGCCCGAGGCGCCCCCAGGCGGCAATTCCTGCACAAAGGCGTCATAAGCCTTCAGGCCGCAATTCCTCCTCGGGCTGACAAAGAACTTTATGCGGCCCATCCGGGTGTTTTCGAACGGGGCCTCGGAATCCTTGACCACGTGCGGGGCCGATTGCTTCCAGGCAAGCTCATCAACGGCCAACTTCATGTAGTCCTCGTAGGCGTTCCCTGGAAGATCCACCTGGACCATCGTCTCCGGCCGGGTGTTGATGCGCTTTTGCATGTCTTCGCTGACCCCAAGCTTGAATTCCTGGCCGTCCGCGGTGCGGTAGCCAACCATCTTCTTGTCGGGGCCGTAGATAGGTTTGGCATCTGCAGGGATGCTGTACCCGGAGATCATTTCGATCTGTTCCAACCAGTTGACAGCCAGGAAATCCACCATCGTACCCGAGCCGGAGTAGAACATGCGCGCGCTTTGTTTCGGATTTGAATTCAGGTGCTGATGGTCGCAGTAGCTGGGAACGGTTACTACATCGCCGGCCGACCACTCGTAGCGCTTGCCGTTGTGTACCTCGTAACCTTCCCCTTCCATGATGTAGAAGATCGCCTCGTTGATGTGGCGGTGCCGTCCTCCCTTCATGCCTGCCTCCAGTATCTGCTCCCTGACGCCCATGGAGACTATCGGCGCAAAGACCAGTCGGTCGCTCGGTTCGATGCTGACCCAACGCCGGTGAAAGGCCATCATGCCCTTGGACCAGGGAGTATCGGCAGCTTTCAGCACCCGCGGCAACAGGGCAACCTGGTCCCTGTCCCTGGCCTGCCGCAATTGCTGCTTTTCGATGTTGCGGTCGAGATGCACGGGTTCAGGTTCCGGTAATCTCTCGTCTACCTTTTCCACCAGGCGTCTCCTTGTCTATTACCAAGTTGTCCCGGCTAAGCCGGGAGGATCTTAAGGATTCGGGCGGCATTAGTTCCCAGCATGCCCGCTATGGAGTCCTTCGAAATGGACAGATTCCTGATATTCTGAACGTATTTCTTGATTTCGTCCGGTTTGTTATAGAAGTTGTAGGGATAGTCTGTGGCGAAAACCAACTGGGCCGGCCTAAGCGCCGTCAGGGCAGCTTGTACCGCGCCCATTCCTCCTCGACATCCCGCCATGTCGAAATATAGCATACTCAAACCATCTCTAAAAGGTCTGTCGGTCTTGCCGGAAGACGGGCCGGGGGAAGCCTGGCGAGCCCCGGTATCGCCCTCAAGACGCTCGACGATCGATGAAATGCCCCCTCCAAAGTGGCTGACCACTATCTTCAATTCGGGGAAGTCCTTCAACACCGCCCCCATCACCAGCCGCGTGGTACAAGTCATCAGTTCCAATTCCCAGCCCAAGCCCCTTTCGATGGAATACGGGGCATCGAGGGCGGAGAAGCCCACCAGGGGCCCTGTGGAACAGTGGATGTAGATAGGCACACCCAACTCCTGCACTTTCTGGTAAAACGGCCAGAGGGCAGGGTCGTCCACAGGCCGGCCGCCCGGCTGGGCCGTCATGTCCACGCCCTTCAGTCCAAGCGCTTTCACCCCGCGATCCAATTCAGCCACTGCCTCGGTTGCATCCTGCGGGCGGGTATGGACCAACCCCACTAACCGTTTCGGGTGTTTCAACTGCAGTTGGGACAGGGCATCGTTCAAAGCCCTGCATTCCGCTGTCGAGGGAGCATACATGGGGGCGTGAACCGACAGGACAGCAACGTCGATACCGGCCAGGTCCATGTTGTGAAGATGTTCTTCAATGTCGCCAATTCCGGGAGGAAGCGGCCCTTTCTTGAATCCTTCAGGCAGATAGTGATGTTCGAAATCGATTATCATGTCTCGCTCCGCGGTTGATTCGCCGTGTTACCAGGGTAATCCATCATGCCGGCTTGCTGCCGGCGCCAATAAGCATGAAAGGGCAACTTCGACATGTTCCGAGCGATGGCGAGACATCTTTGCGGGGCGGTGGCCGCTAGCTTATCGAGCCGTGCTCGGTCCGGTTGATGATCTCGTTCTGAAGATCTCGCGACAGGTCCACGAAGAAGGCGCTGTATCCGGCCACTCTAACCAGGAGGTTCCGATACCTTTCGGGGTATTTCTGGGCTTCTCTCAAGGTATCGCTGTTCACTATGAGAAACTGGATGTGCCAGAATTTCATGTCGCACCAGGCCCGGATGAACGAAGCCAGGTTCGCCGTTCCCTCGTCGCCCGCCACGGCCTGCGGGCTGAGTTTTACGTTGAGCAATCTCGCTCCCCGCCTGGAAACATTTCCATTCTTGGTGCTGGCGATGGATAGAAGCGTAGCTGTCGGGCCCTTGACGTCGCAACCCTGCGTTGGAGATATGCCCTCAGACATCGGCTCCCTGGCTTTTCTGCCGTTGGGAGTAGCTCCCAGCACCTTGCCCTGCGCCACATGAGTGGTGATGGGAACATAGTTGATCCTGTTAAAGCCTCCCCAGGCGTTCGTATAGCGATCGTTGATGGACATGATCAACTTTTCGATCTCATACCCTATGGAATCCACATAGGGATCACAGTTCCCATACTTGGGGGCATTCAAGCACATTTGCCTCAGCAGTTCGTTCCCTTTGAAGTTCGTGTCCAGCGCCTCCAGTACCTCTCCCATGGACGCAACTTTATCGTCGTAGACCAGCTTCTTTATAGCTGCCATGGAATCAATCGCTGTCCCGAAACCTATGATGCCGATCCAGCCCAGTTTCAGGCTGCCCTTAAACTTTCCCTGGTCCTGCTGTATCTCCAGTCCCTGTTGCATGCACAAGTCATGGAGGCAAGACATCATCGGGGCGACCAGTTTCGTCGGCCTGACGATGTCCGCGGTATAGTGTCCAATGTATACATACTTCATGAGGTGCTCAAGCTGGACTCTGAAGGCGTTCCACAGGTCATCATACGATTTGAAGGTCCGGGGGTCCCCCGTCTTCACGCCGATTTGATCTCCCACCAACCTTGATCGTCCGTCGTTCAGGGCAAATTCGATAGCCGCTCCCAGCGAGACCGAGGCGCTTTGCGTAACGTAGGTATCCCTGTTAGGCAGCCTGACTTCGGTGCAGCCGCTGCCCACATAGTCCCTGGCTTCCTGCAGGGTCGCCCCCCAGGTCAGATACAGAGGGATGATCTCCTCGTCATTCAGCAGCTTGGGATAACCGGTGCCTTCTTTTATGAGTTCACACACCTTCAACAGAAACGGTTGAGGAGTCCGGCTGTGTATCCTGACTGACAGATCCGGATAGTCCAGAGGGAACTCTTTCTTCGATTGCAGGAACAAGTATGACAGCTCATTGGTGGCATCCGTACCGTCAATCGTCTGCCCCCCGATGGTGGTATGCTCGAAGTGCGGGAATCCCTGCATAAAAGCGACCGCGCCGTTCGAGAGTACTCCTCTCACGCTTTGCGCCAGATGCAGCCAGACGCACTCCAGCAGTTCCAGGACATCGTCATCCGTGATTCGCCCTTCTTCCTTGTCCTTCTTGTGGTAGGGATACAGGTACTGGTCCATTCTCCCGTTTCCCGGTTGGTTGGATATCAACTGCTCCAGCCGGGAGAAGACATGGACAAACCAGAAAGACTGCACCGCTTCGCGGAAATTCCTTGCCGGATTGGCCGGGACCCACTCACACGCCTCAGCTATCTGGAGCAGTTCCCTCTTTCGCTGGTAGCGTGTCTCCTTTTCGGCCATGGTCCTTGCCATTTCGGCATGCCTCCTGGAAAAGGAAGCAATGGCATCGCAAACAATGACAACGGCCTGATAGAAGTGCATCTTGTCATAGTTGTGTTCCGGGTTATAGATGTCTATGGAGGCGAGCTTCTCTTCTGCTTCCTTTTTCAGCCCGTTGAATCCTCGTCGCAACACCTTCCCGTAATCATGAATCCAGGAATTGGTGGTAAAAGAAGCCGCGGCGACACGAACTGCCATCTTGGCGGCATAGATATCGCCTTCCTCAACCAGGATATTTCGCGCGTCTTCCGGCAAGGCTTTGATGTAGGCCTCGTAAAGTGTCTTGCCCTTCCAGTAGGGAAGGATTTCTTCGTTGACGACCCTGAAATCCTCCTCGGTAATGGAAAACGCCGCCTGTTTTCGGTTCTCTATGCCCTGCAAATCGGAATCCCAGCACGCCTGCAGCTCGGGATATATGAGACTGTACCTGCCGGGCGGGCCGCAACGGCCTACTATTAGTTCATCTTCCCCGATATAGACCGGGTATTCCCTCCCCACACGCTCCAGGAACTTCGCCCATCTCATCACCAGAGGCAAGCCCTCGGTTTCCTTCATAGACTCCGTCAGCAGACGCGCTCTCTCAATCGTAATCCTCGGGGGGTTGTCCCTGATGCCCTGCAACATCCGGCCTACCCTGGGCCTCTTGGTCCGCGCGTCTTCGGTAGTCAAGACGAATACTTCACCCCGCCCGATCCTCTCTTCCTGAGGCGATAAAGCGCTCTTTTCACTTAGCACCATCGCTGACCTCCAACAGTCTGACGGGACAGACCGAACTCAACTAAAATTCAATATACTTAACAAGTTCAAATCATATCTGATTCAGCTTTGTATGTCAACGATTGTTGAATATGGGAACATAGCCAAAACTTCGCCTTGACAGCCTATGAACATATAGTTTATGCTTGCATCAATCTCCGGCTTCGCCATTTGAGACCGGGGCGACCCCGAACGACCTTCGCCACGGCCGCATCACGAGTTTCGCTGCCGTAGAGCCGGGGTCCTTAGTTTCTTACCCAGGTGTTTCCCCAGGTTAATAACGTTCCTGCCCGCTGCAATGGCGGCCCGGAAGGTCTGACCCCAGGAATCAATAGCAATCGAGGAGGTAATACCAATGTTTCCGCCAGCAGAGTTCAAAAGCCGCGTCGCCAAAGTCAGAGCCGCCATGGCCGAGCAAGGGCTCAACGCCCTGGTAGCGGTGGATACCGGGGGTCACATGCGCAGCGGAAACGTGCGCTATTTGACCGGTTTCGTGGGCCCCATCGCACCGCACCTCATGGTTGTTGTGGTAACGCCAAAGAGAGTGGCACTGTGCGTTCAACCAGGGTTGGAGGGCAGTGAAGTCAAGCTGGCGCGCCAGAATCCTATCGCCAATGACGTGTTCTCCACCTCCAGCGGCATGTGGGAGTACATCGGCGACAAGGATATCAAGAGCGCTCTGGACAAAGCCAAAGTGACCGGCGGCAAGGTCGGCATTGACGGCTTGAACGTCGTCACCGAGCCTATAGCCAAGGCGATCCGGGCGGCGCTTTCCGGCTATGAGATGGTACCGCAAACCGGTATCGTCGAGAAGCTGCGGATGATAAAGAGCCCGGCCGAGTGCGAAGCGATTCGCGAAGCCGCCCGGCTTTCGGATATCGGAATGAAGGCTTTCATTAAGTCCATCAAACCCGGGGGCAAAGTTACCGTGTCCATCAGCGAGTGCGAGCACGCTGTCAAGAAAGCCGGCGCCGAGGAAGGATTCATGTTCATGACTCCCTCCGACAAGCCGTTCATGTGGGGTAATGCCGCCGGGCACGGTACCTTGGGAGAGACATTCAAAGAGGGCGACATGGTGTCCTGCGAAGTGAACGCCAAATACGAAGGCTACATGGGGCAGGTGGCCCGCTCTTTCGTTATCGGCAAAGCCTCGGCCGAGCAGAAACGCCACTGGGAAGTCGCCCTCAGCGCCTACAAGAAACTGGCTTCCATGCTCAAGCCGGGGGCAAAGGCCTCGGAGATATTTCTGGCCGGCGATGAGGTGATCAAGAAAGCCGGTTACAAGCCGATTTCGCACCGGAACGGGCATGGCATGGGCCTGACCATAGCCGAAACGTTGAACATCTTCGAGACCGATCACACCGAGATCAGGCCGGGACAGTTCATCGTGGTACACATCAATGCGCCTTTGCCTGAAGCCGCCGTGATACTCCTGGGCCACGGATTCCTGATTACCGAGACCGGACGCGAGGAGTTGCACAAGATGCCCTTCAAGATGGAGATTTGAAATAGGGCCGTCGTCCAGAAGATGATCGCACCCGGATTGAACAGCGGAGACAACAAATGAACTTGCCACGTGACCTCGGCTGGCGGACCATGGAACTCGAGTACCGTTCCAGCGTCGCCCATCAATTCGCCCGTTATGCACTGGGTCTTGATTACGCCATGCTGCCGCAAGACGTCGTCCACCAGGCCAAGCGCAGCCTGCTCGATGCCCTTGGTTGCGCCGTCGGGGCCTACGAGGCCCCCGGGCGTCTGATTTGCGAATCCGTGGCCCGGGAAATGGGGGGCTCCGAAGAAGCCACCGTGTTCTGTTCCGGCCTGCGCACCAATATCCTGAACGCCACCCTGGTCAACAGCTTCCTGGTAAGGTTTCTGGACTACAACGACATCGGCGGCGGGGGCCACAATAGCGATTCCATGCCGGCCATACTCGCCGTTTCCGAGCGCGAAAAAGCCGGCGGCAAGGCCTTTCTAACCTCCCTGGTGATTTCCTATGAGCTTGGCGCCCGCGTCATCCAGTCGTTCCCTCCCATGGGCCTGGAGAAGAAAGGCTTTTCTATCGACATCCGGGGCGGGTTGAACCTGCCCCCGGCCGTGGGCAAGATCATGGGGCTCACCGAGGAACAGATCGCCAACGCCATCGGCACCTGCGCCAGCGGGAGCATCACTCTCAACATCATAGATGCGGATAAAGAAGAGAACTTCATGAGGAAGGACACGCGTTACGGCTGGGTCGCCTACGACGCCGTCATGTCCTGCCTGCTGGCCAGGAAAGGCTTCACCGGGCCGGTGCGCATCATTGAAGGAGATGCCGGGTGGCGCCAGGCCATCGCCCAGGGCGCCATGGACCTGGAGAAAATGGTCGACTTCAGCGGCTGGCGCATTCTGGCCACCAGGCACAAGGGCCTGTGCCTCAACGGCAGCACTCTGGCCCACGTCTTTGCCACCCTGGCCATCGTCAAAGAACAGGACCTGAAACCGGAAGATATCGCCTCTGTTAGAATTAAGACCTGCGCCATGGACGCGCGCCACACCACCACCTTCGTCAAGAAGTATCCCCGGACGGCGGAGAACGCCGACCACAGCTCTTTTTACGCCAACGCCTTCGCTATCAAGGAACGCAACTTCGGACCCGACTCCATCAAGCCCGAGAATTTCACCGACCCCGTCATACTGGACCTCCTCGAGAAGATAACGGTGGAGGCCGACCCCACCATGCCGGAACGGTGTTTCGCCGGGAAATCCGAGATAGTCACAAAGGACGGCCGCCGGTTCGAGAAACACATTCCGGTGGCCCACGGGTTCGGAGACGACCCCCTCAGCGACAAGGAATTGGAAGAGAAGTTCCGGGAAATGGCCGAAAAGCACCTCGGCGCGAAGCAGATCAAGCAGATATTCGACACTGTCTGGAACGCCGAGAAGCTCACCGACATGGGCAAGCTGGCCAGGCTTATGTTTTTTCCCGCGCGGTAGCACCCTGCCCCTTTGCCAAAGGGGGACTAAGGGGGATTGCAGCTTATGCCCGCCGGGCGCCTTTTTCGGCCGCGACCTTATCGGCCAGCATCTTCGTCAGAGTCCTCTTGTCCACCTTTTGCCCGTCGGCGACCATGGGAAAGTTATCGGCTATCTCCAGCCTCTCCGGAATCTTAAAGGGAGCCACCCCTTTGCCTTTCAGGAAAGCCCCCATCTCCTCGAAGGTGAAAACTTTCCCCGTCCGGGGCACGATGTAGGCGCAGGCCTTTTCACCCATCAGATCGTCCGCCATCGACACCACCGCGGCCATCAAGACCGCCGGATGGGTCACCAACAGAGCTTCAATTTCGGCCGGGTAAATGTTTTGCCCTCCGCGGATGATCATGTCCTTTTTCCGCCCGACGACCATCAACGTGCCGTCCGCCCTGAATTTTCCCAGGTCGCCCGTCTTATACCAGCCTCCCTCCCAGGCCTTCTTCGTCGCCTCGGGGTCCTTGAAATACCCCGAAACGCTGTGAGGCCCCCTGCCCCATACCTCGCCCACCTCACCTGCCGCCACATCTTTTCCGTTGTCGTCCGCCAGTTTGACCTCGCTACCGTGATAGGGCCTGCCCGTGGTCAGCAGACAGGTCTCCTGTGAATCGGCAAAGTCACTGCCGCAGATGGTGCCGTAGTCCACCGCGCCGTAGCACTGGACGAGCTTGGCTTTCATCTTTTCCTCGGCGTTCGCCCCCACGTGAAACGCCAGGGGCGCTCCGGTGCAGCGCATCATGCGCAGAGAACTCAGGTTATACTTGCCGAGATTGGGATGTCCGGCCATCATAGCCAGTTGGGTCGGCACCACACCTATGGCGGTGACCTTCTCACGCTCTATGATACGGAGGGCTTCTTCCGCTTCAAAATGCTCTTCCATCACTATCTTCGCCCCCGCGATCGGGGCGCAGATGTGCGAAATCATGTTGGGACCGAAGGCGGCAGGGCTAAGAGCCGCGACGGTATCATGGTGAGTCAGCCGGTAAGCCTTGGCGGTTTCGATGCCCAGGATCATGGTCGAACAAATGGGGTATTCCACGAACTTAGGGAAGCCGGCGGAGCCGCTGGTGTGGCCGATGATGGAGAACTCGTTCCAGGGCATCTTCTTGCTGTCGAGGTAGTTCACCGGGTACTTCTTCTCCAGCGGCTTCTCGACCATTTCCTTGATAGAAACCGACCCCGGCGGCGTGCCTTCGCCGGCGACAAACACATGCCTGAGCCCGGGCAAACGCGGCCTGATCTCGTTCACCATGTCCAGGTAGTTGAAATCGCGGAATTCCTTCAGCACTACGACCCCCGCGGCATCCACGTGCTTCAGAATGTACTCCATTTCATTGTGGCGGAGGGTGCGTAGCACCGGGACGCAGAGAAGTCCCGCCTTTTCCGTGGCCACCCGGAGGAGAGTCAACTCCACGCTGTTAGGCAACTGCACGACCAGCATGTCGTCCTTTCTAAAACCCAGCTCCAGGAACCCGAGGGCCAGGCGGTCTATCCAGAGTTTGGCCTGCGCCCAGGTGAGGCGAGTCTTTGAATCCACTACCGCCTCGGCGTCGGGGTAAAGCCTGGCATTCCTGTCCCACAGGTCCGCGAAAGTCGTCGTGGTCCAGTATCCCTTCGCCACGTATTCTTTTTCCATCTCGGCGGTGAAGCGCGTTGGCTTGGCCATGGATCATTGCCTCCGTAAGAAGATTTAGATTCCGGATCGTCCAACGTACCCCGCCTGTTTTGCCCCCGCACAACATTATAAGATTCGCACCCCGACGTCAAGAGCCGGAAAACGTACGTGTATCGCGGGGGGGGGAAGTGCGTAGTCGCAGGTCTTCAGACTACGGGAGTGGCGGCGACCCGAATCTGGATCCCCTTGACAGGGCGGGATAATCTGCTACCATAAAACCGGGTTGACGACCGGCCAGACAAATCCGAAGCACGAATATCTAAATCCGAAACAAATCCGAAACCCAAATTGCCAAAACCAAGAACCTTGCCGGCGCCCATCTCGGTCGCCCGCTGGGGCGAGTACCACAAGTTTCCGTGCCTGTGAGCGCCCGAATTTGCACCGGTCTTCAACTCGCCGGCGAAACGGCGCCAATGCCCTCGTAGGGGCAGGGCACAAAATCGTTGACCACATAGGAGGCTATGGATGACTTCAAACGACCTCGATAGAGCTATTCGCTGGCACCTGCTTTGGCTCCTCGAAAGCGGCGATGCCCACATGACCCTGGATGACGCATTGAAAGACTTCCCCATGTCGCAAATAAACGTTGTCTTCCCCAATTGCACCTACTCCTTCTGGGGCGCGCTAGAGCACATCAGAAGAGCCCAGGCCGACATTCTGGATTTCATCAAGAACCCCAATTACCACGAGGGCGAATGGCCCAAGGACTACTGGCCGGAAAAAGGCAGGCTGGCGACCGCGGCGGACTGGAAGAAGACGCTCCGCTCCTACAAGAAAGACCGTGCCGAGTTAGCGCGTCTCATCGAAGACCCGAAGACCGACCTGAATGCGAAGGCCCCCACTGGGACCGGGCAGACCATTCTGAGAGAGATTCTCCTGGCCGCCGACCACACTGCCTACGAGATCGGCGAATTAGCCACCATGCGCCGCGTTCTTGGTCACTGGGATATCAACCATCCGTAGAAGTAGCACCGCAATGGCAGCCGGAGCAGCAGGCAGGGTTGATTCGATCACGACTCTATAATAAATACGATTGTGTCCACCAGCGATGCGAGGGGGGCAACAACGGAAATGAGTGCAAGTTGTCACTGACCCCATAATTCAGCGCGGTAACCCGTCATTCGTGAGGCACGGATACCCGTGGCACGATCTGGTCAAAACAGTACTCAACATGATTCGCAAAGGTAGGTAGGCCATGACAGAAGACCCAACAAAAGAACTGGCTCGAAGACTCATGGTCATCTATAACGAGCGCATGATTCCTAATTACCTTGAGCTCAATCAATCTCATTCTGAGGGTTTCACCCGGGAGAAGATGCATGGAAATCCCGAGAGCCTATATCAAATGATCATCCTTGCCTCATATGACCGGCGACCATTCACGATTATTGCCAGAGGATGGGAACCGATATGGGGCATCTCTGCAACTGGGTTATCGCTGCCCGCTATACTGCGCGGGGTGGGTATCTTTGACTTGAAAAGCGCCCGTGCCCTGGCAGAGGAAGACATCGAAAGACGACTTGCGGGGTGTTCGTTCTACGGATATAAGCTTCATTCGGACGGGGCATCTACTCGTTACGCTAAGACACTAAAAGATGTTATGCAAATGGTAGACAACGGTCTACTTCCCCTAATCGAGTCGGCAAAGACATCTTCTGATGTCATTTGCATTCATACATTGTTAGATAGCATACATGGGATAGGCCCGACGATAGCCTCAAAATTGGTCAAATATACGTTGAGGGAGATACGACTGGGAAACATTGATAATCGGGAGTTGTATCCGGCTGTTAAACCAATACTTGCCGAGTTCCACAATGCAAGGCTTGCCAAAGAGCTAATGGACCGATTGGGAGATCCCGATCTGGTTCAGCGAGCAGTTGAGGCACTCAAAGAATTGGGAGACCCCTTTGCCATTGATGCTCTTTACTACGTAGACCGGGACGAACCCCAGCTGAAAGAATTTCTCCTATCCGGCTTGTCAGTTCCAAAATCGGCTGCGGACTCTAGAAGAAATGAGGATACTGACGAGAAGAAGGATTCGGTTAAGGCACGGGTGCTGTCTATTCCCGACAAGGTCCGGCAGTCTGCGATGGTGCGATTTAGCAGCCGACCTTTTTCTCGCCGGGCGCTGCAACAGGCCACGGAAAAACTATATGGCCCGATAAACCATGATAGTTTCCTGGTTGCCGATTGGACGGTCAATCAGAAGTCCGGATATGAAATGAACCAGAAAAGCGGATTGTGGCAGAAGAGACATCCTATCCTGTTCAAACGAAACGACGGCTTATACGAGATGTACGATCCAGTGAAGCATGGCACTTGGACATTGATTGATGGCACGCCGAAGAAGACAGGCTAGCTGCTTGGTAAATTGAGAGACAAAGACGGGGATAGTCCCATCGTCGGGATATGGCAACTATCAGGCGAGTAGATTGGATTGCACGCGGCGACTGGTGGTCCTGACGAAAACTTTCTACCTGACCTGAAGCATTACGGTTTGGCAGGAACAGATCGTAGATGAGACAGCAGAGTAGGACCTCATTCCATCATGTATACTTTTTTGATGCACCTTGACAAAAACCGAATATATAGTAACATGTTACTAGAAAGTTAACATGTTACCGAAAAGAGAAAGGAGGTACCAGACAAAGACATAGACGAATTGGTTGTCTGGATTCGGGCCGATGGGTAAGGTCCCAACTCTGAGGCATCTGGCGTTACCGAATCCAGTAAGAGCGAAGATAGAATGATTGAAGGAATTCACCAAAAGTATCAGGCCCTGTTCGGGCAGTCGAGCGCCCGCTGAGGGCTAAGATGGGACGCAATCTAGATCCGGCACGGTTCGCAAATGCCAAAGGCAGGACGGCATAGGCCGCCGGCAACTAGCGTAGAAGTACATTTTTGAATAAGCAAGGAGAAGGTAAATGCCAGGGAGAATTAACGCTACAGCAAGGAGTAATCCGTGCAACAGAAACAAGGCATCCCTATCAGTGATGAAGAACTGGAAGAGTTATTAGAAGAAATCAGGACGGGATGGATCAATGGCGATCCCGTAATTCGTAACTTTGTAGATCGAATACGCAAAATAGGCAATCCCAAAACCCATTTGGCTAAAGAAGTCATGGTTGAGGTGATTGCCGAACTATTGAAACGCCTTTTATCACCGTGATCAGTGGCCTCACTTACGGACCATAAGAAGTAATAATGGTAACTATTTCACAGCCGACAATTAGAGAAATTATTGGGGGGCTAATCAAGAAGAAGCGTCTGGCAAAGGGCCTTTCTCAGGACGTTCTAGCCCGGGAACTGGGCCTTAGCAGGACCTATATCAACCTGATCGAAAGCGGGCGCAAAGTTCCTCCTACGGCGACTCTGTCCAAAATAGCTGTCGTTCTGGGAACCAGCGAGAATGACTTGGTCATTGAAGCGGAACTGCATAGCCATGACCCCGAAATGAGATTGCCCTATCTTATGTCGAAGCTTCTTGGAAGTGGCGATAAGGAAAAACTTTCCAAGCTAGTAGCCTTTGTCGAATCATTAGAGTAATGCCGTTTGGCCCCCTTGGAGTATTCTTCGTTTATCAAACCTCACCAATCCCCTGCGCCTAGAGGAGCAAAACCCTTCTGCCCGATCATCAATAGCCCATCTGGTATATCGTGCTATAATAGTTTCCCATAAGGTAATTATCATGACACCCAACAACAGGACGCTAGGCGATCAGGGAAGCAGCCTTTTGACAGAGATGTCCAGGCAAGGCAAGCGCATTTTTACATTCGAGGACGCTGCCAAGGTACACGGCGGCAGTGGCGGGGGGTTGCACAAATCGATGTTCACCCTGGTCAAGCGGGGCTGGCTTCAGCGAATTGAAAAGGGTAAGTACCTTATTCTCCCGTTTGAAGCTGGACGCGAGGGTGAATGGACGGAACATGAATTCGTAATTGCTTCGCATTTGATTGCGCCTTACTATGTTGGATTCCGCAGTGCACTCAACTATTATGGCTACACCGAACAGGTCAGCCGGACCGTTTTCGTCGCGTCAACCAAGCGAAAACTGAAGCCCGCTATTGAAATTTCTGGCGTCACTTATCGTTTCGTCTGCTTGAAGGAAAACAAGTTCTTCGGGGCGACCCAGGCGGTCGTGGACGGCAATTCAGTGAACATTTCAGACCGAGAGAAGACCATTGTAGATTGCCTTGATTTACAGAAGTATTCGGGTGGCATAGTTGAGGTTGCCAAGGCAATTTCGTTCGGTCGAGACGAACTGGACTTCCCTAAAATGTCTGAATATGCCCTCCGGAACGGAAACCGCGCTGTGAGCAAGCGGCTAGGCTACCTTCTGGACAGGTTGGATATTAAAGCCGACAAAGCTATCAGTATTCTTCGTGAGAGCCTCGGTAACAATTACACTCGGCTCGACACGCTGGCAGACCCACAGGGCCAGCACAACCGACGGTGGAGAGTGATAGTAAATGTTTCGGAAAAAGAATTCATGCAGTGGACCGAAGGTTGATGATATCCAAGTCTGAACTCCAGAGACTGGCCAACCGTGAAAAGGTAGCCCTGGGCACATTGGAGAAAGACTACGTCCTCACCGAGGTGCTCAAAGCTCTGTCACAGGTATCCACACTCAGCGAATTGCTGGTATTCAAGGGAGGTACCGCCCTGCGCAAAGTCTACTTCGCCGACTGGCGGTATTCGGAAGACCTTGATTTCACGGTGAAGCGCGCAATGAACAAAGAGGATATCCGGCAAGTGCTTGATGAGTGGTATCGGCAAGTGAAGCAAGCCTGCCAGGTGAGTCTCTCCACGAAGATGCTGCACAAGCCGGATGGTTATGCTCGCGTCAGGACTCAATTCATCGGGCCATTGTCCTACCCAGGTATGATTTTCATGGACTTGAGTTTTGATGAGCCATTATGTCTCGCCCCTGATCGCCGGAAGGTCCTGTCTGCTCCTTTCTCATCTGAGGGTCAGGCGATACTGGCGTATCCCCTTGAGGAACTGATCGCCGAGAAGATGAGAAGTCTGCTGGAGCGGGGTAAATCACGGGATTACTACGATGTTTGGCGACTTCTCAAAGAACAACACGCCAATCTGGATTTCAAGCTCCTGGTCACAGTCCTAAGGCAGAAGGCTGCGCATAAGGGTCTTTCCATTCGGGACCTGGGAGACTTCTTCCCCAAAGACCTCGAAGGGCTGAAACGATACTGGGAGAAAGACCTGGGGCAACAGATAAGACTGCTGCCACCGCTGGCCGAGATATTGGCTGACTTACGCGCTATGTTGGACAGCCTCATAGTTCCACATCTTCAATCCTGAATTGGAGATTCGCTCGTAGATAGGGAAGCGATGGCCGCTGATAACGAAGAGTTGGAGCAACTTCGAAGGCAACTCAAGGAAGTAATGACGGAGCGGGACCGGTTGCAGGCGGAGAACCACCGCCTGCGCCGGGACCGGCGAATAAGCCTGCAACCGGCAAGTCAGTTAAGTCTGCCGCTCGTTGAGATGAGTCATGACACCTCGTCTACCAATGAAGCGATCTCCGCTGGCTCTTTGACCGTCAATAAGATATCTCCTCTCTCGGACAAAGTAAGACTATTTCGCTCCCTATTTCTCGGGCGGGAAGATGTGTTCGCAAGGATGTGGCGGAGCAGAAAAGACCAACGAATTGGCTACAGTCCGGTTTGCGGGCACGAATGGAACCCGGCAGTGTGTGGCAAACCAACTGCAAAGTGTGGCGAGTGTCCCAACCAAGCCTATGTACCGGTAACCGATGATGTCATACGGGGGCATCTGGAAGGAAGACATACCGTTGGAATATATCCCCTGCTGTCAGACGAAACGTGCCACCTGCTGGCCGTCGATCTTGACAAGCAGAACTGGACAGATGATGCCGTAGCGTTTCTGGAAACCTGCCGTCAAATGGTCGTCCCCGCGGTACTCGAACGGTCCCGGTCGGGAAATGGCGCTCACATCTGGATATTCTTCTCCGAGGCAGTGCCGGCAACAGTGGCTCGTAAGCTAGGCTGCTATTTGCTGACTGAAACCATGTCTCACCATCACCAACTGGGCATGGGTTCCTACGACCGCCTCTTTCCCAACCAGGATACTCTTCCCAAAGGAGGAATTGGCAATCTCATTGCTCTACCGCTACAAAAGGAGCCAACCGAAAGCGGCAATACTCTCTTCCTCGATGAAGCTATGAAACCTTTTGAAGACCAATGGGCTTTCATTTCCTCGATAACCCGCATGAGTCCCACCTCAGTCTCTAAGCTGGTTGATGAAGCGACACGGACCGGCCAAATTATCGGAGTGCGTATCGTTGGTGACGAGCAAGAGCGGCCTTGGGCAATGGCGCCTTCAAGACGGCCGCCGAGGCCCACCCCAAGTGGCCTCTTGCCTGGAAGAATCAACGTAGTAACCGGTAATCTCATCTATGTCGAAAAGCAGGGGTTACCGTCTCAGTTACTCAACCAAATCAAGCGCCTGGCGGCCTTCCAGAATCCAGAGTCCTACAAGAGACAACATATGCGGCTATCCACCGCTCTGACTCCCAGGGTCATCAGTTGTGCTGAGGATTTCCCGGGCCACGTTGGCATCCCCCGAGGTTGTCTTAGCGAGCTACGGGAGCTTCTGGAAAACGCCGGTGCGAAGCTTGAAGTGGGCGACGAGCATTTTCACGGCTCCGAGATTGATGTTGTCTTTCATGGCAAGCTTACTCCGGCACAGGCAGCAGCGGCATCGGCTCTGGAGTCACATGATGACGGAGTTCTCGTCGCGCCATCTGGCTCAGGGAAAACGGTGGTCGGTACCTATGTGATTGCGGCCAGGAAGACAAACACCCTGGTTCTGGTACACCGTCGCCCACTACTGGAGCAATGGCGCTCTCAGTTGGCCAACTTCCTGGATGTCGACCCGCAAACGATTGGGCAAATCGGGGGCGGTAAAGATAAGCGCACCGGCACAATTGACGTAGCTATGCTACAGAGTCTCATCAGAAAAGGGGAAGTGGCTGATCTTGTCGCCGGGTACGGTCAAGTAATAATAGATGAGTGCCATCACCTTCCGGCAGTCACTTTTGAACAGGTGCTGCGGCAAGTTAAGGCGCGCTATGTTCTCGGTCTTACTGCTACTCCATACCGCCGTGACGGGCTGCAGGCCATTATCCTCATGCAGTGTGGCCCGGTGCGATACAGTGTCAGCCAAAAAGACCAGCAAGCGCAAACGGTGCTTCGGCATCGCCTCATCGTAAGAGATACCGACTTCTCGGGTCCAACGCAAGAATCTAATATTCACGGCATATATGCTGCATTGGTGACTGATGAGCCCAGAAACCAGATGATCGTTGCAGACCTGTTACAGGCCCTGGAGGAGGGGCGCTCTCCAATCTTGCTGACAGAACGGCGAGACCATCTGGAATTCTTCGCCAGTAGGCTGGGTGAATCAGTCCAACACGTTGTCGTGCTGCACGGCGGCATGGGAAGCAAGCAGCGTCGCGCCGCAATGGAGCAACTGGCTTCGATCCCCGCGGGTGAAAGACGAGTCTTGCTGGCTACCGGACGCTACATCGGCGAGGGATTCGATTATGCGCAGTTGGATACCCTTTTCTTGGCTATGCCGGTCTCTTGGAAAGGCACTTTAGTACAGTACGCCGGTCGGCTGCATCGTCTTTACGCGGGCAAAGCGGAAGCCCAAGTGTACGATTACGTTGACCGCAACAACCCAATGCTGCTTCGGATGTTTCAGAAGCGCCTCCGCGGATACCGCTCAATGGGGTATGAGTAGGCATCTTGGCGGGTCGTGTCGAACGATTCAGTCGCCGGTCAGCTATGGCTGGCCATAAAGGACTGCACCTACTCCTTCTGGGGCGCCCTGGAACACATCAGAAGAGCCCAGGCCGACATTCTGGACTTCATTAAGAACCCCAAATATCACGAGCAGGAGTGGCCCAAGGATTACTGGCCGGAAAAAGGCACGCTGGCCACCGAGGCGGACTGGAAGAAGACGCTCCGCGCCTACAAGAAAGACCGGGCCGAGTTAGCGCGTCTCATCGAAGACCCGAAAACCGACCTGAATGCGAAGGCCCCCACGGGGACCGGGCAGACGATTCTGAGAGAGATTCTCCTGGCCGCCGACCACACCGCCTACGAAATCGGCGAATTAGCCACCATGCGCCGCGTCTTCGGCCACTGGGATATCACGCATCCGTAGGAGAGGCATCCCATCAGCAGCCGGAATGGATGGCAAGGGAAACTCATTTGCTCCCCTATGATTCGACCGTAGCTGACAGTTAGACCATGTCGCTTTCATGCCAAGAATCCCTGCCCGGTGGCCAGCCAAAACATGCCATCTATTATGTCGTGCTATGATAGTTCCCCACAACGCAATTACCGTGGCACGAGACAAATGGACGCAGAGCGAATATCTTGAAACTCCAGCTAGCTATTTCAAACCTGTGCGTCTGGAAGGTTTTTTTTCGTGGCCAACTACACTCACGCCGAACCCCAGGGGTTCCACCAGCGGCGAATGGGGCGCAGGCGATGCCCAAGGAACTCCTCTAAGCCGGCCCGGTGAAGAACCGTCCTGCTGCCACCACCAGCCTCTTCGTCTATCAGGGTTGAAGGTACGTCTTCCCACTCGAAACCGCGCCTGCCAAAGGCGTCGCGTTGCTCCCAGACGATAATCCTGCTGCCCTCAATCTTCCACCCATTTGGCACGTCGCCTTCCGTCTTGGAATAGGCTGCCGGCCTCAACAAGGCGTTAAGCCGCGCTTTAACACGGTCATATCGCTTCTCGGCGTAGCCAAGCCACGTCCAAGTCTTGCACCAATCCGGGACCTCGCCATCGGCAGCGGATGAAAGAATACTGCTCAGGACGCCGGACGACAGCGCCAGCCAATCTTCCGGCAGCCGATCGTCATCGAGGCGGTCCATCACATTAACCAGGTAACGCCTTAATCAGTGAGTAGAAAACCTCTTCCAATCTGAAACAGATTGAAGTAGGCTATCACCCAGGAGGTTAGACGACAATGAAAGTAAAGGCACCTCTTCTGGGTATAAAGATTGCGGGTGGATTGGAAGGGACCATGACC
>ORJL010990500.1_pt1 | contig 45803 bp, 72 predicted proteins | sample 1779941 | NCBI WGS metagenome assembly ORJL01 (sample SAMEA104232317, study PRJEB22302) | groundwater metagenome | biome: forest; feature: aquifer; material: groundwater | place: USA | collected 2011-08-07 | depth 5.8 m | reverse complement strand
CTCCGTTATTTTCCCTCGTCCCTCGTCCCTCGTCTCTCGTCCCTTTACCGCCGATTATTACATCTTCCTGCTCTATAATAATATTGTACTGTTCTGCCAGTTCCGTAAGCGCCTCCGGATACGTAATATGTTTGTGATCCATCAAAAACGAAACGGCGCTTTTACCACCCTTGCCGCAGCCAAAGCACTTGTACATCTGTTTGGCGGGCGATACGGAAAAGGAGGGTGTTTTCTCATCGTGGAAGGGGCACAAGCCTTGCAGGTCCTTTCCTTTTTTCTTCAGCGTAACATAACGACCGATTACCTCTTCAATGCGGGCTGCCTGGGTTATTTTATCAATCGTTGCTTTGGAGATCACAGAGGGGAAGTTTAAAGTTTAAGGTTCAAAGTTTAAAGTTGAATGTTAATACTGTTTTCAGGTGAATCTAAACCGATCGTTTTCTTCTACGATGGTTGTGGTGAACGGGAATTGGTCTTTTGTGAGTTTTTGGATGCTGTCCAGCAGCGCTTTGCCTTGTGTAAAAATTACCCGTTTGGCATCGCGGTAGGTTATCTGTAAATACAGGCATTTGCCTTCGTAGTTAGATTTCTCAATGCGGAAATTATTAACAATTATCTCCTGGTTTAACACCTTCGCCATCTTTATTTTATCCCCGATAAAGCCCTCTTCAGGCGGCTCTATTCCAAAGTCTTTGAAATTTTTCGTTTCCATGTGATAGTTTTTTAAGTAAATGTTTACTGTTACAAGGGATTGCCCAGCCATAATAAGAAGTGATGGCTGCATAATCATTACGGGCCACGGCCCTGGCAAAATTCTTTTTTAATCTTTTACGTAGACGTACATACTTGTGGCGGAATACATAACCCAGGATATCAATACCACGCGCATCAACCGGAAAAATCTGGTAATTGTCTTTCAGACTAAGGTTTAATTCCAGCAGCAGGTATTCGCGTATATCGGCCAATAATTTGTGCAGGTACTCTTTACTTCCGGATAAGAATATCATATCATCCGCATAGCGCAAATAATACTTTACTCCCTTATTTTCTTTTATCCAATGATCGAAATAAGCTAAGTAAAAATTAGCAAAATACTGGCTTAAATAATTGCAGATGGGAACCCCCGGGGCACTGTCGATAATATTGTCCAGCAGCCATAACTGGTCTTTATCCTTTATTTTCCGGCGTAACAACTGCTTTAAAATTTTATGATCAATACTGGGATAAAACTTCTTTATATCGAGCTTAAGGCAGTATTGCGTTCCCGGTACATCCTGCAAGGCTTTTTTTACATAGCGTACCGCCGGATGAATACCTTTCCTTTTAATGCAGCTGTATGTATCAGCGGTGAAGGTGGATACAAAAACAGGCTCCAGGGGAATCATAGCAGCGTGATGTACGATACGATCGGGAAAGTAAGGCAGACTTGAAATTTCTCTCTTTTTAGGATCGTATAAAGTGAACGTTTTATAGGCTGATGTTGTATAGGTTTTATTTTTAAGCATCAGGTGAAGTTTTAAAAGATTAGCTTCCTTATTCTTATTAAAAAGCTGTACTCCATACTGATCACCCTTATCCTTGCTGGCTTTCTGATCGGCCAGGCGTAGGTTTTCCATGCTGTATGTTTTTTCGTACAAATTGTTATATCGTTTCATAATCCTTTGCTTTCCAGGTCACGTTCTCCTATCCGTCAGCCGACGGAGATACCAGCGCCCTTTATTTTACAGTCGTTTTTTGCCATGTTGGCAAGGTTTACGCAGATCATTATCGTTAGCATAGGTGGGAGCTGACATTCGTGTTCGTGTTCCAGTTATCGTAATTCGTGTTCGAGAAGCCGGAGCCCGCTGAACCGAAAGAACGCCACTCTTTCCGCGCACAACCTTTTTAAATTACATTAATTGGTTAATAATATGTTGCTTTTCCCATTTTTTTGCGGAGTACAGCGCCAGTTCCGAACTCGGAAAACAAAGGCGGGAGCCGACAACCGCGTCCGCGCCCCAGCCAACGTAAAGCGTGCACGAGAAGCCGGAGCCCGCTGGGTGTTTTTTATTTGCCTTAACTTCAAACCAAGGAATATATTTCCCTTCATTGGAGTTGGTATAATCAGGCTTATATTCCTTGCCCGTCTGCTCCAGGTTTAAAGCCTCTGTTTGCACCAGCAGTTTGTAATGGTTTATGATGTACTCCCGGTGCTTTTTATCAATCATGGATACATCAGGCAATGCTGTACTTCTCTTTAGAAATTTACAGGCAGATTTAAAGTCTGTGATTTTTGATTTCATGATAATTTGTGTTATATGGTTAAGGAAATAATTGGTTTTTAATATGCAAGTCCTGGAAGTTCTCTGCGAAGTACAGCGCCAGTTCCGAACTCGGAAAACAAAGGCGGGAGCCGACATGCGCGGACGTGTGCCAGTAATCGCAAATCGCGAACGAGAAGCCGGAGCCCGCTGGCTTTTCTTTAGTGGCTTTAACCCACCAGGCTGCATTATATTTATATTCAGTGTTGTTTGTATAATCGGGCCGGTACTCTTTTCCCAGGGCTTCTTTGTTTATAGCCTTGGCAATAACCGTAAGCTTGTAATTCGCTATCACGTATTCCCTTTCATCTACGGGCAATCGTGATACATCCGGTAATGCATGAGGATCCCTTTCCAGGAATGTACATGCGGCTTCGTAATCTGTAATGTTACTTTTCATGTTGATTTTTTATTTGATTAAGAATTTATTGAATTCATCTTTAAAGTATTCCCAGGCATGCGTCCCCAGTTCTTTTGTTTTAAAGCAAAAGCGGGAGCCGACACCCGTGCGCGTGTACCAGTAAACGAAATCCGTGCTCGAGAAGCCGGAGCCCGGGGTATAATTGTCAAACCACAAGTTCCATTTAGGTTGATTGCTATTTGTATAATCAGGTACCCAGCCTTCATTCATCACCTCGTTCATCAGGTCCAGGAAGGCGCAAGCATTAAGATACGCCTGGCGTTTATTTACCGGATCTTTGTAAGGAAGCACATCTTCCTGGGTAAGGCCGGCTATACGAAAAACATCATGCTTGCTTTTTACCCGTTCCGTTATTGGCTTATCCGAATCCCCGGATTCAATAATTTTTCTTAACTGCTTTGCTTCATTCTCTAATGAAGTAAGTCGTTCCAGTGCTTTTTCTTTTTCCATTGTATAAAATTTAGATAATTTAATTAAACTATACTCTCCAAATAAGGCAAAACCACATCCCAGGACGGGTAGCGCGGGGTACCAAAATGAATATGGATGCCTTTAAAATTTCCGGATCCGTTTTTTATGCGGTCGTCCAATAAATAATCGCCGATTACTAGGTCTTTGCGGTGGGTAAGTATCAATCGCTTTTCGCCCAGCTTACCAAAATGCGATTGTATCCAAACCCGTTTGCCGGTAAAAGACTCCGGCACATGCCACATTGGGGTGGATAAAAAATATACGTTGTATGAATCAAATAATTTATAAGCCGCTTCAATGGCACCTTTAATGGGCTGAAGCGTATAAAATATGTTGGGGTTGGCCTCGCAAACCTTATCCACCTGCACCGACCTGGATTCGTGGGAAGGATATACTTCCGGGTTGCGTAAATCCGGGCAAAGTTTGGCAATCGCTGCATCAAAATCGGCCAGTACGCCGTCCATATCCAGGTAAAGAATTTTTTTCTCCATGTTGAAAATTTTAATTGTTTTAAGTAGTCCGTTCAGCTGGCTCAGAAATTAATTCATTCACTTCTATGGCCATGCTTTTAATCATAGCGTTATCCGCAGATAATTTCCGAAGCTCATCTTCAAATTTTTGCAGAGCAATACCCGGGCTGTACCCTACGGCGAAAATACGATCAACCGGTTCGCACTTTTTATGGCCGTAGCTAACGTAAAAGGCTGCATTTAATTCGGCAGGTCCCTCTTGAATTTCAAAATTAACCCGCAGCTTATGGTCGGGTTTTTTTGCTTTGTATTTGTCCAGTAGTTCATTAACCTGGAAGTAGAATTGGTGTACGGTGTAGAGACTCATAAAAACAGTTTAAAGTTTAAGGTTCAAAGTTTAAAGTTGGTTTTCGGTTTTCTGTTGAATCAAGCCTTCGTCAATAAATAAAATAAACTCATCTTTTGGCCAATCTCCATAAACACAACGCCCCATTACACGTTCGCTTAAACCCCTGATCCATGGTGTATATTCATACCGAAAGGAGATGCGATTGTTAAAATCCATTCTCAGTTCTTTAAGGCCGTGCTTGAATAAAATATAAGCACCCTGATGCGCGTATACTGTATTAAAATGAGCGGAGTAGGTAATTCCCGCTTCTTTCAGCATCGGGATTTCATTCTTAAATCCTTCTTCAAATTCAGTTAATAAATTCAGGATTTCAGCCTCCCTTTCTTTTTTGTATTTAGCATCCTGCGCTTCAATAACCTGCTTATTTTCTAACCTGATTTTAGCGGCTAATTCTGCAATTTTTGTCATGGTAATAAGGATTAAATGAATAAATGATGTTGCCTGGAGTCCTTTACCGGCTTCATGCGGTTATAAGGGCGTTTGTTTCCATTGGTAAAAAACCAGCCGAAGCGGTGATTAAACCAGCGGGAGAACTGATGTGCTTTTTTTATAAGCATGGGGCCGCCGCTTGAGAGTTACAAATGTTGCGGGCGGCGGTAAGCAGGTTTTCAAGGTTTTGTTCGCTGCTTTTGTAGGAGTCGTTTAAACGTGCAGGCAGGATGGCGCGCAGGTGTTTATCGTGGATGAGTACCATGCGGGCGGCTTCTTTCAGGGATATAGCCTGCATATCCAGGCAATAAGCCCTGGCAAGCTGTATACATTTTGCCAGGCTATCCATTTTTGCCATGCTTTTGTAATACCCGCTGTATGCGCTGAGTATTTTTTTATGGCGGATGTACTGTTTTAGTGTACTAAGAAATAACATTTTCTCACACATTGCCGGCGTACGGGCAAGCCCCATGCCGGAGGGCTGGATACTACTAGCGTTTGTTTGCATCGGCGGGTATGTATTTAATGATGGTATCAACGGGTTTTCCCAGGAGGCGGGCAATTTCTACTTCGCGTTTGGCATCCGGGTCGCGTTCCCATTCTTTTAGGGTAATGATTTCGTGGCACATCACCATTTCGGAAATGCGCAGGCAGAGTAAATCTTCGGGCTTAAACCCGCCGATATCAATGGAATCCAAAAGGCTATGGGCATGCACAACGGTAAGCCCCAGTTTTTTCAGGTGGTCCTCCGCAAGACGGAACTCGTTGTAATTTTGGCCGGACATACCCTGGATGGGGCCTGCGAGGTAAATTTTGGTTTTTGGCATAGAATAAAGATTTGTTGATAATTATCTGTGTATGTTTTATGTTTTTCGTACATAAATCGGTATATGATTTTAGTACACTTCTCTTTTTTTATTTTTATCTAAGTTTTCAATCTCGGTAATCACCGATTGTTTTTTTTCCTCTTCCTCTTTGGCAATGGTAATGGCTTCGCCGATAATACCGTAATGATCGGCCCGTTCACCGGCCAGTATCTTATGCACCAGCACATCGGATACCGTTACATCCTGCTCCGCCAGGCGATCAACAATTACTTGCGCGTAGTTGGGAGGCAGTTTATCTTTTAATTTTTTAAGGGATTTTACCGGGATTTTTGTCATGTTTTGCGGCTTTGTACCGTTTTTGTATAATATGTGTACTAAATAGGTACGTTATTTGTACGCAAATCTAAACAAAAACGTACCAATAATCCTAATTTGTATTAAAAAAAACGTACAAAGGTTTGATATTCAAACCGATTACTTTTACACACATGTATAAACCAACCCATAGAGGCGAGATTGTATTCTCTGTTGTTAAAAAAATGGGCATTACTATCGATACGCTGGCCAAAAAAATGAAAACCCAGCGGTCTACACTGTATTCACAGTTCGATAATGCCAACCTGAACTACCGAGTAATTCAGCGCATCGGCTATGCTATCGCACACGATTTCCGCAAAGAGTTTCCCAACATGACAAAAAAAGAAGGAGAGCACCGGGGAAAAATTGTGGAAGCCATTGTAAAGAAATCAGGCATTACGATCGAGTCTCTTTCCCGCAAGCTCAGGACCTCCCGGAACGCTCTTTACTACCGGTTTAGTAACCCTAATCTTAAGTTTAAGGCAATCGACCGCATCGGCGATGCGATAAAATATGATTTTCGTCGCGAGTTCCCTGAAATGGACATTCACCTGGTTTATGGTGCAAAGCCCGTCCAGGACGAAGCAGATGAAGCCATAAAGGAAATTCCGGGCAATACAGAAGTCTGGAAAGACAAGTACTTAAGGCTGATGGATAAGTACATTGCCCTGCTGGAAGAAACCCGTCCGAAATGAGTCCCAGCCGCAACAATTGCGACAATATGCGCCCCCCGGAACCGGCACAACTACCGGTAATATCAGGCTATTGCGCCCCCTGCCGCTTTGGGTTCGAGCCCCATTGGCCACCCATAGTAAAAGTGCCGAAAATACAGGGGTTTGGAGGGGAACAAAAAAAACGAGACAAAAATGTGAGACAGCTCGGTTTAAGCGAAAATGTGCCGGATGTAAAACTGTTTACCGCCAGCGGCGATCTTAAAAAACGCTGGTTTGTATGGTATTACCTGAAAGAAGGGGAGAGGAAAAAGCGCATACGCCTGTACGGGCAGGTTAATTACTGTAAAGACAAAGACCTGCGCTTTAAAATGCTGCAGGTGTTGCAAAAAAGGATACAGGAAGGTTTTTCCAGGGGCCTGCAGCTTACCGACTCCCGGCCGGTGCCCTTTACGGATCCGCATTCCTTATCCCTGCAGGAGTGGATTGATAAGGTGCTGAAAGAGAAAAAACTTTACCAGAAAAAAACTTCGTACCGGGCTACCGAATCGCACCTGAAACATTTTAAAGAATGGCTGAAGGAACAGGGTATACTTACCGCCCCGCCGACGGTGATCACAAAAGCGCATATCGCCGGATTTAGAAACTGGCTCCTTTCCCGGCCGGTCAGTAAGGGTTCCGGCCCCGTGAGTAATCGTACCGCCAATAATTATCTGATTGATATTGACGGGGTTTTTAATCACCTGAAAGAAAATTACGAGGATATTATTAAAAAAAATCCCTGCCAAGGAATACGGCCCCTGCCTACCGAATCTGAAAAACATACCGTGTATACGTTTGACCAGGTTGAAAAAATTAGTGAGTGGATGCGCCGGAACGATCCGCAACTGCATTTTTTCTGCCGCTTCCTGGTGTATTGTTTTATGCGGCCCAATGAAATACTGAACATAAAATACAAGTATATTCATTGGGATAAGGGAGAAATACACATGCCGCCCGGTACCATCAAAACCCGTAAAACAAAAGTGAAATACATTATGGAAGTATTTTTAAACGACCTTAAAAAAATGGACTTGCAGGATAGAACCCAAAATGCTTATTTATTCGAAAGCAGGCGCAAGCCCGGTAGCCCGCTCATCGGGGCTGCTTTTATAAAACGCTTCCGGAAAGTAAAACGGGTTTTTGGACTATCGCGTAATCATACCATGTATGGCCTGCGGCATACTTTTGTTTCCCAGTTATTACGTAATGGAGTGGACCGTATGCAGCTTATGAAGTGGACGGGCCACGAAAGTATTGCCAGTTTTGAAAAATACATCCGCGAGTATATGCTGGAAGCCCCGGCGGATATCAGCCATAAGTATACGCAGGTGTTTTAAGGGCTTGCTGAATTTCTGGAAAAAATTAGTGCTTTTGTGCCGGGGGATGTAACAGGTTTGGCTTCAGGTATATTAACCCAGCACTATTTCTGCATCTTCTCAATCATATCGCTCTTTTTTTCGCTGCCTCGTGAGCTACCGCGATGAAAGTTGAGAACGGTAACGGCCAGGGCAGTAACGCCGGAGTAAATCCCCAGCACCCCGCTGAAATCTGCTTTTACATCTTCTTTTATGATATTGAGAAACTTTGCCAGCATGTATAGGGTAATTGCTCCCCATACCAGTATAATAAAAATATCGATCATGTAGGCTACGTTCTTGGATAGCCAGCTGGCTTTATCCGATTCCTGTATTTTTTCATTAGATTCCCTGGCGCTGTCTATGTCTTTCAGGTAGGCTTCGGTTTCTCCCTGGGTTTGTTTCCCTATCTCTTCCATGTGCCGGTTTACTTCCTGGGCAATCGCCAGTTTGGCAGCCTCTTTTTCTTCCTGGGAGGTAGTGAGGCTATCCAGGGTATTACCTACACTTTCGATAATTTTATCGGCTTTGCCGGTAAGCAGCGATGCTATTTTAGGGAGTATAGACATATTAACTTTTTTTGAATTGTTTGATCAGCGAACTGAATAAACTGTGCCCGGTTATTTTGGCAATGTTTTCATCAATGCTTTTTAACTCTGACATCGCAATGTACCCTGCAATGAGTTTTAGTGCCGGGAAATCGATAAAAAATTTTACCTGGAATGTATATGCTGAGAGCAGCCCGATGGAGTAGGCTGTAAACTTAAATACCGTATCCCTAAGCCTCCTGCTTTTTACTCCCTGCCAGCCTTGTTTTTTTACAACGGCGATAATAGCGGTAATGGTATCGGAAATAATAAAGCAGCCAACCATTAAAATAAAAGGTACGATGGGGGCAAAATAGGCGAACAGCCAGGTCATAAATAAGAATATATATTCTTTTATCTTATAGGCATTCATGAGGTATTCTGTGATTATTATATTATTCAGCCGGTAATGTAGTTCCTAAATCAGTAGTGGTTAGTACGCCTGTATTTGAAATACTTATTCTCCAATAGTGGGGGGTTGATTGCGTGTCTTTTAATATTAATCCCCTTGTATTTGCTTCTACTACAATATCGGAAGTCGAAGAGCGAATCCTGCCCTTTACTGTCAGTTTTTCCGATGGAAACCATGTACCGATACCAACCCTTTGCGTGGACGTAAGCGACATAACGTGTGCAGAAGAATCAAAATTTTGTATCTCACAATTAGTAAAAAAATTCATATTTTCAGGGCTGTCCTGAACGATATTCATGGCTCCGGCATATTCATGTTCTAAATAGCCTGCATTCTTTGAAAAGATCGGTGGCCATAATTGAGCATTGCTTCCCATAACGGCCATCTGCATTAAAGAACCTGTGTTATTCGTTGCCCTAAAATAGGCTTGCGCTTCTGCTCCTGTCGAATTATTAGTAATATGGTTCCCCAGTATACCGTCCTTTGTTCCCTCTAACATCCATGTAGGGTTGGTAGAAGCAGATGAAGTTTTAAACAGGAACTCCCCATTCTCGGTCATCGTGAAAGTATTGAAATTCTTTGCGTAATTATAAAGATAAAGCGTCTTGCTATTATCTACTCCAAGTTGCCAAATATTTGCGCCGGCCTTTTTATAATTAGTCGCAAAATAACCTCCCGTTGGGAAATCAAAATTTAATCCTACTCCATTGTAGTCTAACGTTAATGGCGGCGTAACGCCACCACCCCCGGTTGCGTTAATAGTATACGTAGGCCAGGAACCATTTAGTGTAACGTTACTCCCCGCTGTTAATGATGGCGAAGAAGTCCCAGTACCCCCGGATGCAATATTTAAAACGCCTTGCATGGTTGCCGTCCCTGATGTTGTTATAGGCGTGTTCGTAAATGTAAGCCCTGTAGAGCCTCCGGAAACACCAACAGATGTTACCGTCCCCGAACCGGAAGGACATGTGACAGTATAGGTGCAAGTTCCTTGCGAAAAGCAATTTAAAGAAATTGCCGTAAGAAGTATTAATAATAAATTTTTCATAGTTTTCATTTTTTCAGCTCATTAGAGTCGTTTTCTTTTGTATCGCTTTTTTCTTTTTTCGAAGGTGGGTTCAGCAGGTATTCATCTGAGCACATCGGATGATCCGGGTCAATTAAAATCCCTTTAAAGGCTATAATTTCATGTACTTCCAGGTCTTCGGGCGGATCTGTATAAAACGGAATTATTTTATACAGGATACCGCTTTCGCCGCTGAATAATTGATTAATTTCATCGTCTGCCGTTTTTTGGGCACCCTTTTCATACAAATACTCTCCTTTTTCGCCTTTTAAAACGATATCTTTTCTCCCATTTACTTCTCCCGTAGCGGCATATTTCCGGCAAATGTCTTCCCGTTGTATCGTGTATTTTTTTTGAGCTTTTATCAATTGCGGCTCTATTTTTACCTTCAGCGCGCGACGCAATTTTGTGTCTTCATTTTTTGCAATGTATTGGGATGCTATGGTGCTTAATTCCATAAGCTCTTCCTGGCTTTTTTCAATGGTTGGTGTTTTTTCGCTCATGATTTTTATGTTAAACGATTAATAAGTGTTTCGGCGGTAAAATCAACAGGTAGTTTATCTAATGCATCAAAAATAAACGGCAGCAAATCCTGCATTTTATTTTCTGCCATTTTATCAAATAAAAGAGTGGGTTCAATCGCAGAAATTACGATGGGGCCGGGTTCATATACCTGTTTTTTTGCATTGAATACATTATCTGCCCTTCGCTCTTTACGGCCAGTATCGTTAACGATAAAAAGTGTACGCAGGTTGCTTCCGGAAGGTTGTATCCGGTTACCGTTAGGGGCCAGTTCATATACATCGATAAAGGCTGTTATTTTCAGTTCCTGGAACAAAATCCTTATCTCATGGATTTCAAATACTACTTCCAGCCCATTACTGCCGATTCCTTTTGATTTTTTTAATGTGCTCATGGCTTGTATTTTATATTGTATATAATTTATATTACAGCTCTTCCTATTTCTCTCCAGGCCTGTGTGCCACCTATTTCTGATAATAATAAAGTGAGCGTATCCCCGGCAGATGCAACAAAATCTGTGGCTCCGGCTAAAAGTATTACGGCTGTTCCTGCGCTGCCCGCCGTGTTGTATTTTACGGTTGGAGTGGATGTAAATAATAGGTTAACTATCGACCCATTTTGCCACCTGGCTAATGTAATGGCGTTAATTTGTGTTGTGCCTGTGATCTCAAAGGCATTGCCATCGGCTCCTAATGTAAGATCGTTTGCAGATGCCACATCAGCTCCTTGCGTTCCCAATACCCTTCCATCAAATCTTGCAGCTCCGGCCTGTACCCAAAAAGCATACGTATTTGTAATCGTTGCATTAGTTCCTGCGGTTGGAGCAGCAGAAATAGCAAGTGTCGCGGCATTTGTTAGTGTTGACGCTCCCACGAAGGCGTATGTTGGGGCCTGAATCAGGTAGGCCCGCTGAGTGGTTAATGCGCCGGTGGCAAATTGTACGGTGCGTGCAAGATTAAAGTTAATATCAATAGCCTCTGTTAATGCGTCTAAAGTAGTGTGTGCCGCTGCGGTATACGACCAATATGTAGGAGACCCGGTGTTTTGAGCAATTTGTTTGGTTGAGATATTTCCGTGATTATAAACGTATAATATTTCCGCGTCCCCAAATGAATCAATCTTAAATACAGGCTCATTTGCGGTAGCAACGGCATGTTTTATATGAAGGTCGGCGCTGGCGGTTGTTACGTTTATTCGTACATTATATACACTGGTAACAAATTTACCGCCAACGGCAATATCCCCGTTTCCTTTTTGATCCCATATATCTAAAGAGTTCGTATTTTGAATCCTGAAAACAGAGTCTCCCGTAGAATTAAATGCCTTTATTCCAAAAGTAGCCGCCGGATCATTAGAGGTGGTACCCACGGTAACGTTCCCCTGGTTCGATAAAAATATACGTAAACTTGCCTCACTAGCCCAAAACAAGTTTTGTGCGGAGCCTAAATAAATTATTCCCTTTGTCGCATGCGATGTGCTGGTAAGCGTTAAGTCATTCCCGGATGCCGTTCCGCCGCGAAGTGTTAAGGCTGTGGATCCGCTTACGGTTCCCGCAACGGTCAGTACGTTGGTGCCGTCAAAAGTAAAGTTTGCGCTGCTGGTTTGCGCGTTTGTCCCCGACCAGTATACAACCCGGTTGGCGGCGCCGGTGCCCAGGGGGAAGGTTCCGGAGGCGTCGGGCAGGGTATAAGTGCGGTCGGCCGAGGCGGATGATGCCAGTATGTTTACAAACCCACTATCCTTAAGCCATGCAAATTCTCCCGCTGAATTCGCAAATACGCGTACTGCGGATGGGGGCGTTAATGGCGCGGCAGGCGTGGATGCCTGGGCCGCCAGCTGCATAAAGCTGGTACCATCCGTATTGGTTGCCCGTACGCTACCCGCTACACCCAGCACGCCGGCGGAAAAAGTAAGATTGGCGGTACTGGTAATGGATGATGTGCCGTTAAATACGGCCACCTGGCCAGTCGCTCCTGTACCACTTACGCTTCCGGAAGTATTTGCGGAAGGAAAAAACCCAAAACCCCAACGTAGTCCCATTTTTTCTTTTTCTTAGATTAACTCGCAATAACTACACAAATTCCGGATCCGCCAATAATTACCCCATCCATAGATTGCTCGGTTTGTATGGAAATGGAATTTACCGTTGCATCCATTGTAATGGCGCTCGATGCCAGCCCATCCAGGTTGCCTCCTGTTAAAACAGTAATGGTGCCACTTATCCATTGTATGGATAGTTTTGTAATACCAGCCGAGTCATTTATCGTAACGTTTCCGGCGGGTTGCGCACTTGGAATAAGTGCCCCGTGACTGAATATATTAGGTGCTGTATTTGCCATGTTTTTATTCTTTATCGGTTAAAAATATTTCTTTCCAGGATACTGCTTGTTCGCATTTATCCTGCCCGGAGTATAAATACACCCGGGGTTTTGCGTTTGCTTCATCCGTTACGTTCAATAAAAAATGTAACTGCGCCCAGTGTATGCCCAGCTGGTTTGAAAAATTCTGAAAGGCAAAGCCCAGGAATGTATCCGCTTGCTCTTTTCTCTTTTTCCAATCCTGCCATTGTTTTAAGCCTGTTATTTTGTAAAAATCCGTTTCTTTTAAAAAATGGTACTTGCCATCGGGCCCTTTTTTCAGTATTTTATATTCTGGCGTTCCATCCTCCGCATCCGGGTTTATCGTTAGTTGTATTTCGGATAGCGGTACATTTTCTGCCGCTGCCTGCTTTACTAATTCTGCCAGTACGTAATTACGTACCGTTTCATACATTTCTGCCATGGGTTTTCTTTTGTACAAATTTGTCCCATAAGCATTTAACAATCCAGCGCTTGTTTTAACAAGGCTCTTTTGGCCCATTGGGAACCATTTCTGCCAGACTCTTTTTAATATTTACCGCCTTGCTGCCGATGCCATCAATGGAAACCTTGCCTTTTATTTCAAAAATAACCTGGCTTTTATCCATTAACATCCCTTTTGCCAGGTCTATACGCAATACGTTTTTAAGCGCCTCCATGGGGTTAAATGCTATTACCAGGGTGATGGACGAATACGCATTGGCAGCCACCGCCTGCTTAATTTCAGGGGGCGACTGAATGGTGGTTATAAACCTTTCATTCAGCAATACCTTAAAATCATATCCATCCACCACTACGTTCAGGTCGGATAAGTTTTTAATTTGTAAATACAGCTCAATTATAGCCTCGTTTGCCGTCAGTTTTTTTATAAAATGCCCGGTAAGGTTAAAGCATAGTTTTTTCAGTTTTTGATACTGCGATAGCAGGTACAGGGAGAGTAACCCCCCTGCAAATAAAAATATGCCCGCTATCACATTACCTGGTTTCATTATTTCGCTTTTGTCTTTTTTATAACAATGATGATGGTGGTGATCAAAGCCGCTGCGCCCAGGACTAATAATGTTGTTTTTGCTCCCGAAGACATTCCGCCCGGTTGCCCGGCCGTATCCATGGGTTTTAATAACTCTTCCACCAATTTGTTTGTAGTAGTATCTCCTCCCTGTTGGGCCACACAGGTTCTCCAGGTTGCAAGTTTTTGCCTGTGTCTTTCGCCTATTCCAATGGGCCTGCTTCCACAAACATGGCGGGCATCTTTTCCTGCGCCTAAATTGGAAAACATATATACGTCAGCATCTTCGCTTATCTGGTCTGAAATATCGGGTTGCATGTAATTCATGGTATGGTATATTAAGTTGTAAGTGGTACGTTGTATGTTGAATATAAAATCATAAAAGCCCCCATGCCGATAAGCAATAAAGCGATTCCGATGCCGGTACGGTGTTCGTATACAAAAGAATTCAGCCGGTTCATCCAGCCGTTGAGGGCGTACCCGCCTATTTGCTGGTACACATCCTTACGCTTTTGCTTAATGGTGTTAAACAGCTGCTGCTGGTTAGCGGCGTTTATTTTTTCCGTGTCTTTTATAAAAGGAACGGTAACGCGGGTGCCTAAGCTATCGCTTACAATCTTTTGCGTAGCCCCCAGGCCCTGGTTAACGGCCATATCGTAAATAAGCTCAGCCACGCTCTGGTCTTTTAATTTATCGCCGCCAATTTTATCCCAGTAATCTTTTTTGTAAATAGATAAAGAGGTATCATAAGCCAGGTTCTTCATGTCCCAGGCAGTGGGCGTATGGCCCAGGTAAGCCGCCAGCACCGGTGCGGAAATGCCGTGGTTGGTACCAATCAACACCCCTGTATTCACGCGGCCGCCAGTCCAGTTACCCGGATCGCGGGGATCTTCGGAGTAACCGCCTTCCAGTCGTTTTACTTTATTTTGTGCTGTGGTGAAGTTTGCCATTTTATTCAGTTGTTGAGTTGATGAATTGTTGAGTTAATGAGTTTTTAAAACTCTCTAATTCAACAACTCAATAATTCATTAATTATATCATCCCATTCCCATACTTGCCCCGGTATTGGGTATCGGCGCGGGCCCGCTGGGTATCCCACCGCCGCCGCTGGTGCCTGCGGGCGGATTTACAGACCCGCCCAGTTTTTTAAGTGTGCCTGTGGCTTCGTCAATAATCAGCTGCATTAAATCCTTACTGCTGCGCAGGGATTTTTCCACAAAATATTTTTTACTGTCCGGGTTATCGTATCCGTTAATAATTTCCATCAGGCGCTGCTTGAGGTGATCGGGCAGCGTTATTTTTTCAACCGCTTTGCGCGCGGCATCCATGGCCTGGTCGTACGCGTCATCCACCACGGGGCCGGTTCCGCCTTTTTTGTTTTTTGATGATTTAACGCCAAAGTACAGTACCGCGATGGCGAGGGTGATGATGATTGCGTTTTTCATTTTAATAGAGTTGTAAGTTTTACGTTATAAGTTGTACGTTAATGTGCTTTATGAAAATGAACAGGGATCTGTTTCCCCTGTGTTATCTGTAAACCCGCTCATGCCAATAGCAGGTTGTGCCTCTGGCACTTTAATGGGAATTGGCCCCCGTACCGGCGTAGGCGTAGGGCTGCTTCCGGATGTACCCAGGGGCACTGTGGATCCGCCGCCAGGCAAAGGGGCCGGTTGTACCTGCGTTAAATTGGGGGCGCTGTATTGCTGTACGCCGCCGGATAAAGGAATACTGCCCCCTCCGCCTCCACCACCTTCTGTAGGCGGCTCTTCCGCCGGGGCTTCCGGCTTTTTAACGGCTGGCTTTTTAAATAAAAACCAGGCTGCGGTTAAAATTGCCAGTGTTACAAGTGTCTTATTCATAGTTTTTTAGTTCGTAGTTCAGAGTTCGTAGTTCGTAGCAGGACATATCTTTATGAACTACGAACTCCCAACTCTGAACTGATTTACACTGTCGTCCGGCTTATCTGATCTGCCGGTATATACACAGGAGTACGATCAAATCCCCCGGCTTTGTTTCTGAAAACAATACTTGCTTTGTACCATCCGGGTTCAGCCGATACCCCCATAAACCTGCCAATGGGATGCGTGGTTACATCGGAAAGTTTAAAGGTTTTGATGATAAACTCCGGACTGGCTTTTGGATACGTATACACGCTTACATCGCGCTTGTTGGCAAAAAACTGCTGCCCTATCCAGCTTTGCAGGTTCGATTGCTGCTTTTGCCCGGCTTTGTATTTTTCGTACTCAATACCATATTTTGAATAGGCTTTGCGGATGTAGCTGTTGTCGTAAGCCCCGGTACGGTCTAAGCTGATGGATTTTGCATAGGCCGCATCCTTATCGTTTACCCAGCCCCGGAAAGCGTTGCCCTCGGCCGCGTTTATAAACGGGGTTTTTGGTACACTTGCTAATGGCTTTAGCATAGGCGTAGAGGGTGCATCCGGAGCTTTTGTGTCGTCGTCGTTTCCGTTTTCATCCTTAAGCTCATCATTGTCTATATTGGCAATAATGTACCAGGTAATTGCTCCGGCAAGCAGTAGTAATCCGGTGCCGATAAAGCCTTGTGTTTTTGAAATTTTCATGTTATTTTAGTTAAATAAGTTAATTGGGTTAAATAAGTTAATTGGGTTGATGGTGCTGTTTACTTAATCAACTCAATTAACCATTTAACTTTTACTCTGCCGATCCTGCCGGGCAAACGCTTGCTCTTTTATAGTTAAACCCTCCGCTGCGGGGGTCAAAACATTTACACTTATTGCCCATGGGCCAGCACAGCGGATCCTTGCAGCAATAACTTCCGGCTGCGGCGTTGGAAAAGCCCAGGGATGCTTCTGCCTGGTTACCTCCCATCGTGGGGCCTTTCCGGGGGGCTCCGGCACCTCCGGAGGTTCCGCCGCTTACCTGGCCGGGTTTAATTTTATCCCACAGCATTTTTCCGCCGATTACAGCAGCGGTGCCGATGAGTAGTACGAGGATTACATTGCCTGCCTGTTTCATAGTTTCAATTATTGAGTTAGTGAATTAATGAATTGTTGAGTTTATTTGTCTTTTGTAAATGCGTATCCCGCTGCGCGGCCGGCTGCTGCGCCCAGAAAGCTGCCCAGCATGCTCCATCCCACGTAGCCCCAAAAGCCGCTTTTGCGTTTGTAGGCCAGTACAAAACCACCTATCCAGCATGCCGTACCCAATACGTAGGAAATGGTGTCGATCTTTTTTAACCTTTCCGTGGATACGGTTATTCCGGTTAAAATATCCTTACTGGTTGAACCATCAACATTAGAGCTTGAGGATATTTTAGCGGACGATGGATTTTTTTTTATATTATCCTTAATTTCTATTACATCGTTTACGCGCAAATAGAAACCGGTATTGATATTTTTAACATAACCATCATTAGTTAGCTCTCCCGGAAACGGAGTAACTATTTTATAAAGCTTTGGCCACTTTTGATAAGAGACTACATTGTTATATGGGCCACTCAAGACTATTTGATAGGTTTGTGGCGGCTCAGCACCCGTCATTTTTACGTTATAATATTTCATGTTTTTATTTATTACGATTTCTGAATACTAAAACTGTCAATATTGTCCAGCCAATCACCGCCCCGGTAATGGCATGTTTTTCACCTCCGATAAAGGCTCCGATAAGGCCTCCAAAAAATACACCAGGCAGTGCTGCGCTGCCGATGGATGCCGGAAGGGCTTTATCATCACCAGCAGGTGTTCTGTACGGGGGGCCGGATATGGGATTCTGGTTCATAAAACAGTTTACGGTTTTTGGTTTATGGTTTAAAAAGTTTGAATAGGTCGTTTTTTAATGCTTCGTGTCCTTGCGCATCCGGGTGTAAACCATCCGGAGCGTATAGTTTTTTATCCGGGGTTTTACCGCCCAGGATACTGTACCAGTCTGCCACATGATCAACCTTGCTGCTTTTTTTAATGAACGAATTTATACTATCGTGCGCGGCTTGTTTTTTTGCATCGTACAACGTATATAAGCCGCTGGCTACGGGTGTAATGGCGATAAGCTTTGCCCCGCTTTTGGCTGCCAGGCTGTACATGCTATCCAGGTTCGCAATGGTTTCTGCCGCTGGTATACCTGCGTATATGTCGTTTACCCCGCCGTTGATCACGATGGCATCGTATTTACTTCCTTTGTCCAACTCTGCTTTCAATTGTCCCAGCATCCAGTTTGTGGTTGCGCCTACTTTTGTAAGCTTTTTAATTTTCAGTTCAACGCAGGTATTTTGTAACATCTCTGCGTAGCCCGGGTTATAATTTGTAGTGCTATCCCCCACAAGCAGTACATTATCGTTGCAAGAGAGGATAATGCCAAAGCCAAACAGGTTTTTTGCTCCCTTGTAAATTTCTTTACGGTAAACAATAGCGGTAACAGTAAGGCCAAAAGCCAGAATGCTACCTACTATTTTAACATACTTATTCACAATGAATACATTAATTTCTTATTCATAATATGTAGTTTTAAATTGTTACGTGTATCGAGTTCAAATACGCCAGCAATATTTTAAAACTGCTATCGGTAAACCCGGTTTTTGGTTTTCCGCTGCCGTCGATAATTTCGTTTGTAAATGCTCCGCCGGTATCCAGCTGATCCTTCAGCAAGGCGGGCAGGGTATAATTGGTATCGCCGGTACCCAGGCCGCAATTATCAATTTTGCGTACGCCAAAGGCTTTTGCCAGCTGCAGCCAGTCGATGGGCCTTTTAACTACCCGTATTACCTGCTGTATCACTTCCAGTTCGCTTCCCAGTGTTTCGCAACCATCCAGCTTGTTGGCAATTTCGTTGGCAGCCCCTTCGTAAGCCGATTCGGGAAAGGATATCCGTTCTCCTTTATTTTTCATGGCATCCAGTTCTTTTTCGGATGCTTTTTTCTCTTTTTCGGCCCCGGCTTTATCGCGGTTTGCTTTTACATTTTTGTATACAGCATAGGATACGGCTGCGGTACCGGCAAGCAATAAAATGGTTACCACCCCCTTTGCCCAGGGCGGTAAATCATCTACATATTTTCCGAATCCGCTCATGCTGTATTTTTTACTTCTTTATTTGCTTCCAATGCTGCCAGCTGGGCTTTTGCCAGTTTTAATTGGTGATGCAGCGTGTAAAACTGGTACAGCTGCACTAAAACAATTACGGCAATTAATCCTCTGTTCATGTTATTTTCAAGTATTACAGTTTGCGGCTATTTTGTATTGGTCCGGTACCGGGCCGTTCATTAAATCGGGCCCGTACTTATCATAATTCAGCGGCACAAATTCGCCCTGGTTAAACAGTTTCATATACTCGTTAAATTTGGTTAAGCGCAGCACCCTGTATTTAAAGCAAAATTTAAGACTGGCACCGGCAGTCAATTCAATATCAAATTTTAAAAAAGCCCGTGTATTAATAAAAAAATCCAGCTCCCGCATGTCAAACTTTACCACGTTGGTCTGAGGTTGGTTTACATCCAGCTTTACCAGTTTGGGTATATCGCTGTTTCGCCCATCCGCATCCACAAACTGCACGGTATAGTTTTTTACCAGTTCGCTGGCATTGGTGGCTTCCGCGTAGCCATCGTACAGGTAATACACATCGCTGAACAGGTTTTGCACCAGGTAATTATAGCTTATACTGCTGTGCGATTTTATGTAAATATTACTGTATGTGGTTTCAACTTTTGCTCCTGCCGCTGTATAGGTTGTTATGGTAATGCTACTGGTGCCGTTGGAAACCATAAAGGGACTGAACAGCTGTAATCCGGTAATGGACTGGCTGGATTCATCCGATGGATTTTTTATTTCAATATACATTTCGTCCTCTTCTTCCCAGGGGAAGAGGTCTGCACAATTTCCAATCCTTTCATATTTCATATCCGTTTTCATGCGGCTATCTTATATTTCTTTTTGGTAAACTCATCAAAAAATGCCAGTATCTTTTTTGTCCTTTCCCGGTTAATGGGGCTGTCGGACCCGGCGAATACTTCCAGGAATACCTTGCCGGCATCCAGCATAGGAAATCCCATTCCCAGGTATATTTTTAAGGCTTCCAGGTCGGCGGTAATTTCATCGTTGATATCGTCCGCTATGTAAAAATGCGCGATCTCATGCAGTAAAATGGCCATGCGCCCAGGTACCGGGTAGCGTATAAAATACTTTTTTGCTACCTGTATGCAGCCATCCACATGCCGTATGCGCGAAGGGGTTTTAAGCTCCTGCATGTAAAACTTATTGCGCTCCGTTTTACCCGTATTGGGGTTTATTACATCCGGGTTGGTATCAATAATTACATCTAAGTAATCGATGCGGAAATGTTTATCGTCCGATAAATAAATGCTTTCGTTGGCGGAAAGTATTGCCGCGTTTTCGGAAAATTCCTCTAAAAATTTTAACGAGCGCCTGGCTAAAGAATTGCGGCTGTCAAAACACTCCGGGAAGGTTTGCAGGGGCAGCTCATCCATCTTTTTAATCATGATGGTATTATCCGCTCCTTCAGGCTTATCGCCATTACGCCGGTTGTATACCTGTATAACAGCCCGCTGAGGACTGATGGGCAAGCGCAGGTGAAAAGTTTTTTCCCAGTCCCCATCCCGGTTTTGCGCGGTTGAGTTCATGCGCGAAGCGTAAACAGTCCAGGGTTTCATGGAATCCAGTACATTCAATACAATATCCTGCTTACCCCGGGAAAGTACTTTTACTTCCAGGGTAATGGGTTTTCTATTGCTGTTCCAGAATTTTCGCATTTGTTGAGTTGATGAGTTATTGATTTGTTGAGTTTTTTATTCTATAATTCAACAATTCTCCAACTCATTAATTTTTCATTTAAACCAATCTTTTTTAATCCCGTAATACACTACGCCTGCCACTACCAACGTAATGCCGATGCCCAGTATCAGTTTTTTGTGTTTTTTTATCATGCCCATAATACTTTTTGCGGGTTTTTACCCCTTCGTTCTCCTTTTAAAATCAACTCGTTTTCCTGCGCCACCAGTTTTTGTAATTTCTTTTCTTCTTCCGTCATTACGGCAACCTGTACCTGCTTAACCGCTATATCCAGCACCAGGCCGGTTGCAAAGCCCAGTACCAGCAGTTTTGCCAGGTCGCCGCCACGGGGTATGTGTATGGAGAACTTTTTGCCTTTTGACTGGCTCAGCGAATAAATAATTACATCGCCTACAAAGCCGATGACTAAGGAGGCGGTGATGGTTATTGCTGTGCGGCTGTCGATTTTCATTTTAAAAAAGTTTTAAGTTTTAAGTGGTAAGTTATACGTTGAATATATTCTTCTGCATTTACGTACCACGTACAACTTCCTCACTTACAACTCACTTCGCTATCCTGTAAATCCCATAAATAACCCCTGCCAGCACCAGTACGCCAACTACGCCTGCAAGTGCCGGGGGCATTCCTAAAATTTTTGTGGAAGGAGCTGGCGATCCGCCGACAGGTGCGGGAGGCGTGTATCCTCCACCGCCTGTGCTCGCGCCGCCTTTGTTGCCAATCAACTTAGTTCCAAAGTCAAGTATTTTATTCAGCAGGCCGCTTTTGTTGGCTTCGTCAACCCACTGCGCGAAGGTTTTTTTACCGCCCGTTTTTAAATACTCGTTGTATGCCTTGTTGGCGCTGGGGGTAGTGGTTACGTCATTCGCCCACTGGACAGGATCGAAGTCCGGACCGGTATCGTTACTCCACCTGAATTCTTCTGTATCTACGTCTTTCATGTTAAAAGTTTTAAGTTTAAAGTTCAAGGTTCAAGGTTCAAAGTTTTAAGTTCTTTCTATTTAACTTTAGACTTTGGACTTGAAACCTTGGACTGTTTTATCCTTTTCCCCGGATCGCTATTACCGTTTCCTGGGCGGGGGTTACTTCAGTTGCTTTTATAGGTACCGTACCTGAAGCGGGAATAACAACGCCCTGCTCTAATAGTTTTTTACGCTGTTCGGGCGTAAGCTGGGCAACGTCAATGTCGCGTGTCATGCTGCTTTTTTTATACAACTGATATCCGCCGATGGCTACTGCAACCAATACGATGGTTATCCCGGACGCGATTAGTATTTTTTTGGTTTTTGGTGTCATGTTTCTTTATTATTTATCCCCTTCCTTGGGCTACTATTTTTGCACGTTGTACTTCTGTAGTATCGCTAAGTTTTACCGGAACGGTTCCGGTAGCGGGTATAGTAAGGCCTTGTTCCTGTAATTTTTTACGCTGTTCTGGCGTAAGTTGGGTAACATCAATATCCCTGGTCATGGTTGAGTTTTTATACCAGCGGTACCCGCCGATGGCGGCCAGGATTAACAGTAAAGTTCCCCCGGATATCCACAGTATTTTTTTGGTTTTTGGTGTCATAATATAGATTTTAAATGTGAGATATGAGACGTGAGATAATATGAATACCGGAAGCTTTCCAGTCTAAAATCTCATATCTCACATCTCTTTGTCTCATATTTTTCTTTCCACAACAGGTTTAGGATTAATCATTTTATTTGCCAGCAAGCCACCACCAAATCCTACCGCGCAACCCAGCAGCACGCTCTTTTTAAAATAAATGGCCGCTGCCAGGCCAATGAATGTGCCTACCAGGCCGTAGGTAATCAGGTTTTTTCGGGCGGATGAAATATTCTTCCCAAACTCGCCGGACATAATTTTATCTATATCCTCCTGTACCTTTTCTTCTTTTGTTTGTGCGGCTGCCGGCATTTCAATTCTTGTAAGGTTTTCCAGCGGTATCAGGTAATTATTGTACGTGATCACCGAGGGCTTCATTTTCACTTCCGGGGGAGGCAGGTAGGGCATTGCCTTTACTGTATCGCCCGGGTAAAATGTTTTAAACTGCGAGTTTCCGTTAATCGGCTTTGTTGGGGCCGTAATCTGTATTGTTACTTCGTATTCGCAAATCATATTATTACAAGTTGCAGGTTGAAAAATTATAGGTTACAACATATTCAACCTGTAACCTTTTAACCTGTAATTATTTATTCTTTTTTTTCATATACGCAATTCCCAGCACTGTAATCAATCCTATTCCCAGGACAGATGCAACAACAATAGCCGTAGTATTATCCACGCCACGGGGTATGTTGTATTTAGCGGTGATGGCGGCCAGTACAGCCTGTGTTGTTTTTTCTTGTTCCTGCTTGGTTTGTTGCTTGCTGCTGAATACGTTTGTTACTCCTTTGGTAATCTCGCCCAGCCCTTGTGTAATGGCTCCCAGGCCTGTAAAATCAAAATTGGAATAGGATTTTTCTTTTCCCAGTTGCACCCCGTTATCGGCCAGGATAAGCGCCCATATGGCCCGGGAAAAAGCGGGGTTGGCATTCATGTTTTCCACTACGGTGGAAATAATGGTTTTGTCCGATGCCCCTTCTTTGATCTTAATGCCGGATGATTGAATAGCCGCAAGTATTTTTCCGCGGGCGTTTACCACCAGGTCGCTGAGTTCCTGCACAAAAATGCCGTGCAGCATCTTTTCGTCCCGGTATTTTACCGCGTTTCCAAAGTTTTCTTTGAAGTTATGTTTGGCGTATATCAAAGTTCAAAGTTTAAGGTTCAAAGTTTAAAGTTCAATTTATCCAACCTTGGACTTTGGACTTTAAACGTTGGACTATTTATTGTTTATTACAAGTGCTACAATCGCTATCGCTGCCAGGCCCAGGATTAATCCCTGGTTATCTTTCCAGCGGCTTCCGGGATTGGGCACGGGCTGTGTTTCATTCCCGCCACCACCTGCAGGGCCACCCGCATTGGAGGATTTACCGCAACTGCATTTTCCGCTGCAGGAGCTGAAGCCGGATGTGCAACCGCAGGCATTGCTGAATTTGTTTTTCTTGGCCCATACCAGTAGCAATTCTTTATCGGGATGTATGTTGGCAATGCCGTCCCAGGCAATATCTTTTGAATCGGCCGCATAGGAGGAAAGTATCCTTTTCAGGTCCTCCGGGTTTTTAGGATTTTCATACCCGGCATCCACCACCAGTTTAAGGGCGGCCATTTGCGATTCGGGGCTGTCTACGATGCGGTCGAAAATGGTGAGCATGTTTAAAGTTTAAGGTTCAAAGTCCAAAGTTTAAAGTTGGTTTTGTGTTTAACCTTGGACTTTAGACTTTAAACTTTAAACTGTTTTTAACTAAAAAAGGCGGGCGAGCTTGTGCCCACCCGCCTTTTTGTGAATACTTACCCTGTTTACAGGCTTCCGTTGGATCCGATTGCGGATACGGGAAGGGCTTTCACCAGGTTGGGGCTGCTATAACGTTTCACCGGGTTTCCGCCCATTGCTATCCTGAACGCGTCGAAAGATGCGATTGGGTAGAAGGTGATAATTACAGTAGCCGAAGCTTCCATGGTAAACTGGAGATCGGTAGCACCGTCGATTTTATAACGGTACGGTATAATCAGGTCCGTAGAGGAATTCTGATAGGGATCTTTTTTGGTTACAATCGGTTTTCCGAAATTGTTACCGTTCGCGTCTGTGAAATTCAGCGTGTAGTTTGCAGTCAGCTGTGCCGAAGTGGACGAGTTTACAAACATTTCAGCTACCTCGAAAGGTTTCTGCATAGTTTGTAACAGCAATTGTGCATACGTTACGCCGGAAATGGTAGACGTGATGGTAAGGGAAGCGGAATTACCGAAGTTGATAACACCTACGGCTGCGTTCGTGTAAGCTCCGAAAAGCGTACAGTTAAGGCTGCCGGTAGAGGCATTTACTACCTTGATTTCGTAAGGCTGGCTCATAGGAGCCTGGCTGTTTACGGGCATATTACCTTGTGCGGACTGCCAGCCATAACCGCCATCAGCATTGCCGAAGCCTGCTGTAGCATTAGGGCCTGCATCCATCGATTGCCATCCATAAGCGCCGTCGGCGTTGGAGAAGCGGTTCTGAAGGTAGCTGTCCGCCTGGCTGTAAAATGAATTATACATAATTTTTCAGTTTTAAGGTGAAAATTTTACGGTTTATGGGCTGTACAAACAGCTTTTTAAAAGAGTACCGCTACCCTTTTTACAGATAAAAACCCTGCACATACAGGGTTTGCTATTCTGTTAATATTTTATGACCAGATATTGAAGGACTTCTTCTTACTGGCTTCCATTGCGTACAAGGCAATGAAAACGCCGGCCGCAACAGGAAGTGCGATCGACATCAGTTTTAATACTTTATTTACGGGTCCTTTTCCGGGCAGTACTGCGGGAGTTGCTTCCATGTTTAATGAGAGGTTTGTTTCATGCAAAATTGAGTGTATTTACGGCATAAATCAACAAGCGGATACAGGGGCAGTTTGTGGCATACCTGTATATCTCATTTTAAATCAAGTGGGTGAATGTGGAAATATTGTGGAATAAAAAACCACGCGCAAGGCCTAAATTTGTCCAAGGTTTAAAGTTTAAAGTCTAAAGTTGGACCACTTTAAACTTTGGACTTTAGACTTTAGACTTGAAGATATCCATTATCCTTCCTTCCTACCTGGGCACATACGAAAATGCTGCCAGCAGCCCCGCCGTAAAATTCAAGCGGGCCGTGGATTCATTTATAAACCAAACCCACAATGAGCGGGAGCTGATCATTGTAAGCGACGGATGCCAGCTTACAGCAGATATTGTGCAGCGTTTTTATAGTGATAACTACCGTATAAAATTTATACAGCTACCCAAACAGCCCTTGTTCAGCGGCAATGTGCGGCATGCGGGCGTGGAAGCGGCTACGGGGTATGTGATTGCCTACCTGGATCATGATGATTACCTGATGCCTTCGCACCTGGCTTGTATGGACGGGCAATTTGCAATGAGTGAAATGTGGAACGGAAAAATATACGACTGGATTTATTTTAATGATTACATAAAATTCAGTAAGGATATTGAAAAATCATCCATGCGGGAAGTGGAAATGAGGGAGGGAAGTATAGGTTGTAGTTCCATCGCCCACCGTAGCGATGTGGCGGTAAGCTGGGAGGGCTGCGACGGCTACGGGCACGATTGGCATTTTATAAGCCGCCTGCGGGAGATGCACCCCAATTACGGGAAGTGTTACGGGATGAGTTATACGGTGTGTCATATACCGAAGGTGTTAGATGTTTGAAGTTCAAGGTTTAAAGTTAAAATAGAAAGAACCTTGGACTTTGAACTTTAGGTTAAACTTAAAACTAAAAATTATGCTCCAATTCTCCAAAGACAGACTACACATCGAAGAATCCATCGAATGGCACAAACAGATTGTAGATAAATACAAGGCCTTGTACCATGCCATGGAGGATGAGGTTGCTCAATTAAAAAATAGAATTTCTCATCCCTCCGATGGGATACCTGCTACCCCTGAACAGACTACCAAATGCTGCCGCCTGGAAATTGAAATGCTGGAACTATACAAGGCCAATGATATAAAACAAAAAGCCCTGGATACCTGGACCAACAACCTAAAAAACTACCAGGCTATGCTGGAGCGTAACGCCATTGAGGTAAACGGTAACTGGAATAATGTTTTTGAAGAGGCCCGTAAGCTCAGCGCAAACAGTGGATCCCTGCAATTATTGTTACAGCAGTGGGAGGATAGTAAAAACAACGAGGAAATAAAAAAGCAATTTACCCAGCAGGAAATTTTAAATCAAATGTACTTCGCCCTGAAGCATGAGGTGGATGTGGCCAGGAAGAAGAAGTAACGCTATATATCCCTATTTATAATTATTGTATTTTCCCCCCGGATGTAATAATCATATTTTTTAAAACACCTGGATATGGCTGTAAAAAATACCTGGCCGCAATCTTTTGATACCCGGTCGTGTAGTTCAATAATAATCATTTTTGTGCGCGGCAGCCAATATTCGTAATTGTCTTTAAATACCTGCTTTTCGCTTGTTTCTATATCCAATTTTAAAACATCAATGCGATTAATATTATATTTTTCAAGGATGTCGGGTATGGTAATTGAATTTACTGTTCCCTTATCATCTTCCTGGGCCACCATTCCCCATTTAGAAAAATTATGAATATCGCTTACGCTTAATGTTGTTTTTTTGTTCCATAGCCCGGCGTGTTCACAATGTATGTTGTCGTACACAGATGTATTTTTTTTTAAGATTTCATAATTATCCGTATCCGGTTCAATACAAATAATCTGTACATCAGGAAATTTGTTTTTTATGCTTATTGCAAATAAGCCAATAAATGCACCCGCATCAATTATTGTTTTCGGTTTTTCAGGGAATGCCAGGTCGTATTCGTTCTCCAGGAAAATATGTATAAATACGGGGATATCTGATGGCTCATGTTTTCGCAAGGAAAACGGGAAGAGTAAACCGGCCGGGTTTATATTTTTTACCCGGCCGGATTTTAATTGAAAATAAATTTTCAACCCTCTTGCTAATCCTAATTTAATAAGAAATACCAGCAGGTGCTTTTTGTAAATAAAAAATATGCTTCTAATTTTCATGAATCGGTATTTCCGGGGCATGCATCCAGTGGGTGGGGCGTAACTCTCCCTCTTCGGCGCCAATAGGCTCCGGGCGGGCATTGTAAAAGCCGTCTTCATTATACCACTCTTCGGCGCTGCTTCCACCATCAAGATCACTCTTAAAATAAACAAAATCGGGCTCCTGCCAGCCGTCGGCCCAGGCGATGTACCGGCCGGGCTGGGCTGGGGTGCCGAAAACATTGATAGGAATTAATTTGTAATGGCGTGTAACAGGGTTTTCCGCATTAGCGGATGTATTGGCTGTTGTGTGTGGCATAACGTTTTTATTAAAGGGTTTAAAGGAGCGATGGTTAAAAAAAATACAAGTTGCAAAATTGCAGGTTGCAAGTTAAAATATGTTTAACCTGTAACCTGTAATTAGTAACCTGCAACTTATAATTGAAAAAACTCTTTCATTTTCTCAAAATCCCGTGTATCCAGGCCGGGGTGTTTTGCCAGCATAGAGGATGAAATGGCCACGATTTTAAACGTAATGGATCCGGGATTGGTGGGTTGGGTGAGATCGGAGTCGGTAACTACTACCATTACATTGCCTACGTACGATTCTGTTTTAAGCGTACTGGAGTAGCTGGCTGCCGGGTAGTAGGTAAAAGGCAATTGCGACCAGGTGCCGGTGGTGGTTTTCATATACACCAGCACGGCCCCGGTGTTGATGATATCGGATGTGATTTCTGAAAAGGCCAGCGTGGTTTGATAGGCCGGGGAAACATACGTCCAGTTAGCGGCGGTAACGGAGACCTGGGTGCTTTTTACATTGGCATTGCCGTTGGTGCCGTTTGTACCCGCAGGGCCTGCCGGGCCGGTGTCGCCTTTTTGGGGTTTGGTACAGGAGCTGATCATTGTTGCTACCACCAGTAGCAGCACGCCTGCGCTAAAGCTACGGCGTGTAAAAAGAGCCATTTTTGTTTTCATAATCTTACGTTTTTTAAGTGAATAAATTTTTATAAACTATTTGTACACAAAAATAGTACTAATGTTACCAAAGAGGTGTTTTTTTTACTATTTAATTTGTAATTAATTGATCTTGTGTACTATAATTTTTTACGGACAAGCTGGCGAATGTTACCAAAATAGGTTGGATGAACGTAGATGACGTAGGGAAAAACGTAGATGGCGTAGATAAAAACGTAGCTACGTTCGTAGCAGTCGTAGGTAGTTAAAAATGAGTGTGTAGGGAAAAATGCAGTAAAACCACTGCATTTTTCCCGTTGACTTTAGCCAGTATGAGGCAGCTATACAATAACTCCATTCACCAACCCACATATCTGCTCAATTTCCGCAGCCGTAATCCGGTGGTTATTGGGCAGGTACATACCCTGCTGCTGTATTTTTTCCGCATTGGGCATGGCGTAGCGGCCGTAGCGGCTTACGATCATGGGTTGGCCGCACATGTTGCCGCTGATGAGGGGGCGGCATTCGATGTTATTTTCTTTTAGTACACGTACAATCTCATCCCGTTTGGGGTGGATGAGCGGGTATCCTAAGTTTACCACGGTACCGCGGGGCGATACTACGGGCTTCCAGTGCGGGTTTTTCAGCAGGCGCTGGTAGGTTAAAAAATTATCCGTTCGGCTGGCAAACATGGCATCCATTTTTTCCAGCTGGCGGAGGGCCAGGAAGGCTTGTACCTCGGTGCTGCGGAAATTAAAGCCGGGGTAAAAAAAGGTATATAATTGGTTAAAATCAGATATATCCCATTTGTTGGTGTAGTATGCTTTATCCGTTACATCGCGCACCCAACCATGTGCCCGCAGCATTTTCAGCGTATCATATAACTTTTCATCAAAGGTGCTGATAACCCCGCCCTCGATGCAGGCCGAGTTGTGGCCGTAATACATGCTCACCGTGCTGGCCAGGGCGTAATTTTCCAGGTGTATGCCTTTAAACTTTGCTCCCTGGCTTTCGCAGTTATCCAGTAAAAGGATTACTCCGTAATCATCACAAAGCCCGATTATGGCTTCCATATCCGGGGGTAAGCCCAGTACGCTTACCAGCAACAGGGCGGCGGGGTTGCTTTCTTTAAAAATCTGTTCCAGGTGGGTAAGGTCCACACTTAAATCCTGCATGTTGCAATCGCAAAACAGGGGCTGGTAACCCAATTGTATTACCGGGGCCACGGTGGTGGCCCAGCTAAGGGCCGGTACCACTATTTTTTTATTGCGGAATTCTTCCAGGCAATCCAGCGCGTACAGCATCAGCAGGTTGGCGCTGCTGCCGCTGTTTACCATTACGCAGTAATCTACGTTAATGCGTTCGGCGTACTCTTCCTCAAACTTTTTTACCAGTTCTCCCTGGGTGAGTTTGGGGATGATGTCGGCGTTCAGCCACTCCGTTAAGGCAGTGATATCGGATTTATCGATGGTGTCCTCGGCTAATTTTATGGGAGGAAGATGTGAGATGTGAGACATGAGATGTGAGATAATATATTGTTTCTTTTTTTTACCGTTTACTGATCACCGTTTACCGCTTACCGCATTCATCTTCTCCCAGGTTTTCTTTAACCCATCAAACAGCGGCGTAAACGTAAAATCCGGCATCAGGCTTTTCATCAGGCTGTTGTCGGCTGTTTTTTTGTACTGGCCGTCGGGCATGGTATCATCCCATAGAATGTGCAGGTGCTCTGCTCCGCAGGCTTGTAAGGCCAGGTTGGCAATTTCGTTGATGGTTAATTCCTCATCCGGGCAAACGTTAATGTTGTAGCGTAGGTCCTTATCGATACAGCGTTTAATGGTCGCTGCCAGGTCGCCCGCGTATAAAAACTGGCGCAGGGGCTTACCGCTGCCAAACAGGTTAATTACATCCGCCTTTTCGTCCACGGCTTTTTTTATTTTATGCAGCAGGGCGGATACGTAATGGCTGCGCTGATCGAATTTATCATGCTCGCCGTACAAGTTACCCGGTATAAGATACTGCCAGGCTTTACCGTGCTGCCGGTTGATGGCATCGATGTAACAGGCCATAGCGCGTTTGGCGATGCCGTACTCAAAATTGGTAGGGGCCGGGGCGTTCAGGTGCAGGCAGTTTTCCTTCATGGGATAAAACTCTTCGGGCAATACATCCGGATAAACACAGGTACTGAGCATACCTATAAAGCGGTTTACGTTGTACTGCAGGGCGGCATCCAGCACCAGGGTATTCATCACTACGTTTTTGTAAAAATAATCGGCCGGGTATTTTATGTTATCGCCAATACCCCCCACCCGGGCCGCCAGGTGAATAACGGTATCGGGTTGCAGCCATTCAAATAAATCGTGTACGTGTTTGGCATTGGTAAGGTCAAAATCCGCAGAGCCGATGAAGGTAGCGTTGGGGATGTATTTTTTAAGGTGCTTGCCGACTTGGCCGGTGCCGCCGGTTACGAGAATTTTTGAATGTTGAATGTTGATTTTAGATTCAGCCATATATAATGGTTTTAAATTACTCTTCTCAGATAATTAATTGATAATAATATCCTAAACACGCTTGGTCTTTTTATGTAAATTGATTTACCCACAACCTTATATATTGAAAGATGTGCCCTTACGAAATCGTATTCTCTCCAAAAATTCCAGTATTTTTTCTTCCATCCCAGTTTTGTAAAATAATTGCTGCGATAATTATGGTAATTCCGCCATGCATGAGTTTTTAGTTTATACCAATTCATTCACTTTATACAACTTATCCGTACCAAAATCCCCGGCCAGGGTATACCTATGCCCGGTTAAAAACGCATAAATTTCCTGTGCTGAGCTGTTGTTATTCTGAAACATGCCGTCCAGGGTTTCCAGGAAAATAACCCGGGGCTTTGTTATTTTCCAATCAATCCCCTTCAGTACATTCATTTCCGCGCCTTCCACGTCGATGTGGAGCAGGTCGATGTTGTTAATCATGTATGTTTTGCAAAAATGGGCCAGGGTAATGCCTTGTACTATTATATTGTTTTCGCTTTGGCGTATTTGCGGGTACGTGGTTTTATAATTTTCCGAATGCCGGAAAAGGGAACCTTGTCCGCCCGGGGTACCTTTGATGTGGGTGCTGCCTGCGTCCTTGCTCAGGCAAAGGGATGGAAAAAACGGTACCGGATCCGTTGTATCCGTAATGGCTGCCCGGTGAAATTCAATGTTATAATCGCCTATGAAACGCTTTATCCTTTCCGCCCGGTGCGGATCCGCTTCAAAAGCAATTACCCGGGCGTTGGGAAAACGTTTCTTCAACCGTATAGCATCCCCGGCATCGTACGCGCCGATATCCATGATAACGCCGGGTTCGGGTATTCCCAATTGTACCATCCACTCCGGGTTAAAGGCGGAGTTGCCCAGGTAAAAGCCGGGGGAGGCTTCGTATTCAGCAATGGGGATAGTTCGGAGTTCGGAGTTCATAGTTCAGAGAAATTTTTAAGTTCAGCAATAACCTGTTCGTAATGATAAATAGTATTGTATGTTAAATAAGGTTCGTATATGTATTGAAGTTTTAAATACTCAATCTGATCATTAGCCCATTTGATTGCTTTTTCTTTTGAAAGCCGCAGGCCGTAATCTTTCCAGAAATCATCGTATCCTTTTTGTGATTGTTTATCAAATGCATAGGGCTTATCCAGCACCAGGTAGCTGTCTACTATTGATTGGGCATGTTCGGCTGGCTTCATGATCCGTATAAATGTAATGTGCCCGCGCTGCCCCTGTCCCCTAAAGGGGCATGCAACAGTTGTGCGTTGAAAATACATTCAACCTGTAACCTGCAACCTGTAACTTTTTTAATCATTTCATAAATAAATACCCCTCAATATACACCCCGTCCAGCTCCGTTTCCTGCCAGATGCTGATGGCTTCGGCTACGGTAGTGCACATGGGCTTTCCTTTTATGTTGAGCGATGTATTCAGCAATACGCCGGTACCGGTGAGCACATCGATGGCAAAAAGCAGGTTGTGTAAAAATGGGTTTTGTTCCTGCGTTACGGTTTGTACCCGGGCTGTGCCGTCTTTGTGTACTACGGCGGGTATTTTATCCCGAAATTCTTCTCTCACTTTTACAGCGTAACTCATAAATTCGCTTTCGCCGCTGTATTCAAAATAGGTGCTTACATCTTCTGTCCGGCAAACCGGGGCGTAGGGGCGGAATTCTTCCCGAAACTTTATTTTACTGTTCAGTTTTTCTTTCATGCCTTCAGAAGGCAGGCACAGTATACTGCGGTGTCCCAGGGCACGGGGACCGGTTTCGGAGTTGCCGATCATTACCCCGATGGTACGGCCGTTATTGAGTACCCTGGCCAGCTGCTTGTAATGGCATAGCTGGGCTTTGTACTTACTTACGTATTCAGGCAGTTTTTCTTTGTCCAGGATGCCTACGCCGTCGTAAGTAACGCGTATTACATCCCCTTTATCGGGTGGGTTGCGCAGGGCTATGTAGCCAAAGGCAAGTCCGCTGTCGTTGGGGTTGCAGGGTACAAACAGGGGGTATTGCGGGTAGGTATCCTGTATTTTTTTGTTCAAAAGCACATTCAGGGCTCCGCCTCCGGTAAGGCAAATGGGCATTTTATACCTTTCGATAAAGGGACGCATGGTAAGCATGCTGATGGTTTCAAACACATGCTGGGCGGTGGCGGCAAAGTCGTAAGCCGTTTGCCCGCTGATGGTGTTAATTTCGCCCAGGGGCAGGCCTACCTGTTCGCCCAGCACCTTTTGCTTGTCTAAGCTTTCCATGTCATCCCCGCCGTAGAAATAGGCCTCCATGGGCTTTATCCACTCCGCACGGGGACTGCCGTACGCTGCCAGTCCCATCAGCTTACCCGCGTAGGTGAGGTAACGGCTAAGGGTATCGGTTTTGTAAATTTCCTGTATGGGTATGGCCAGCAGGGTATAGGCTCCGCAGGCATCTACCGGAAGCTGGGCCACCTGGGTTACTTTTTGTGTTTTTTTATCGCCCAGGAAAACCTTAAACGAGGTTTGCCCGTCGTTATCCCAGCCGCCTCCGTCGCTGGATATGATCAGACATTTTTCAAAAGGGCTTTGCCACAGGGCTCCCCCCGCATGGCCGATGTGGTGCTCCATGGTTTCGAAGTGCTCAAAGCCGAATACCTTTTGTAATACTTCCTTGTTTTCATCGGTACACTGGGCGTTGTAGCAGCTACCCCAGGTTTGCAGGTTGGGGTAGTCTTTGGCGATCAGCTCCTTTATAAAACGCATGTGTTTTTCAAAATCCGGATCCTTGTTAATGGCAACAAAACGCTTTCCCAGGATACGCTCCATCTCGTATACGCGGTAGGCGTTGGGGCCTGTTTTTATGCAGACTGAGGAATCGTGGGAGGCGTATATGGATAAATGAGCCATTAAGGATTGTTGATTTTTGAATGTTGATTGTCGATTGAAATGGGTTGATTGTCAGGGGTACTTAAGTTTTTAATTACCTCATTAAAAATAGCGTCATTCCATCCCCCGGATACCCAGCGGCCATCGGGGCCGTAAACTGTATTGCCGCCTGAAGTATGTAGTCTTCCAAAAAATACAGCATTAAACAGTTGCCAGCGTATCAGCGCCCATTCTCCGTAGGATTTATTTTTACCGGTATTATCCTTTGAGTACACATACCCGCTTCCGGCACCGCCGAAGTGGATGAGGTGGGAGCCACAATCCATGTGCAGGTTGAGGGTAAATTTATTGTCTTTTTTCCCGGCTTCGTTCTGGCCTCCAATAAGATCGCTTTCTATGAATTTGATCTTTGCCCCGTGGTTCAGCATCATAAAACAGATGGGATCGCCAAAGTCGAATACCTCATGCCCCAGGGGGTTGTAAGCGCCCTGCCACATTTTTGTAAACTGCCCGAATGTGAAGCCTTTGGGATAGTATTCCAGGCTGTAGCCGGTGAAGTAGGTGCTGATGGCATCGGGTATACCATCGGCTACGGGAATGTTTGCCGGGTTGTTTTTGTAGGCCCTGCGGGATCCTGCGATGTGATACCCCTCTTCAAAAGCCAGGGCTATAAGGCTCAGGCTTTCTTTACGGAAAAATACGTCTGAATCGATGTGGATTACGTGGGTGTAGCCTTTTTCAACCGCGTTGCCAAAAGCCATTGCAAATACCATGGCGGTACCCAGGTGGCCTTGCCGGAAGGCCCCCAGTACTTCGGGGTATTCGTCCAGAAAAAAAGGAGTAATATTTTTGCCTTTTACCTCTGCATCTAACTGGCTGTAATCATCTTGTGTGCAGTACACATGTATGGTTTCCTCCGGGTGATGGCGTACGAAGCTTTTGAGCATTACGTTGCCAACGGGGGAGGTGGAGATGATTTCGGTGAAGATGTAGGATTTATAGTTCATAGTTCAAGGTTCAAAGTTCAAAGTTCAAAGTTGGAGGGTATATTTCTCCGAACTACGAACTCTGAACTCCGAACTGATTTTACATTTTCAATCCATCCGCCGTAGGCTCCACTACGCTGCCCGTGCTGGGGTCCTTGCTGGATGGGTAGGGATTTGCTTCGCCCTGGCGCTTTAAATCCATGCCCAGCCACATTACGCCCTCCTGGAGTTTAGTTATAGCTAAACTTCTTTCCCTGGATGGGGTGGCGGCTTTTACCTGCTGAATAATTTCGTCGATGTTTTTGCGGAGTTGCTTGTTAAATACCACTTCCTGTTCGTGGGTTAAAGGGGTTGTTGCTGTGTTATTTTCCATGGTTGGGTTGATTTTGGGGGTTATTAGTCTTTTTGTCAGTAGAATTCCGTAATCGATGTACCGGGAGGTAAGCTCAAAGTTCCATTCCGCTTCCGGAAAAACTTCCTTTACCATGTCGTACCAGTTTTCGTGATTTTTTACGCCTTCTACCAAAAACACGTATTTGCTGGACAGCTTTTTCATGTTTTGTAAAAAAGTATAGGCCCGGCTGGTGCTCAGGTGCATTACTACCGCGTGGGAGAATACAAATTCATATTGTTTTTCAACCTCAATTTCCTGGGCGAGGTCCAGTACCTGCAGGCGGTCAAATACTTCCTGGGGCAGTTTGGTGGAAAACCCTTCGGCGTAGCTGAGCTGGGTTTGCAGCAGGTCGCAGCCGCCGATAATCGTATCTTTTTGTAATATAAGGTGCAGGTTTTGAAGGTGATACCCGCCCCCGCATCCGCATTCGAAAACACTTTTTGGGCGTACTTGGTAAGCAGTATGGTATAATTCTTTCCAGTTTTGATGCAGGTTATCTTTTTCGGAAAAACGGATATTAAGATACTTCGGATCGATACTGAATTCCGTAATAAAAAAATCCTGTTTATCCTGCTCTTTTATGTGTTTAAGCTGGGTGGAGTATTCCAGGGTGTAGTTTGTCCAGTTGTATTCGTCGTTTGGTTTGCTCATTTTCTTTGTTTATTAATAAATTTTCAACTTATTATTAATAATCGGGGTTACCCCGATGGTGTTTATTAGTAATTTTCTGGTATGCCATATTCAAAAATGTCGGATATTTTCAGCCCCTTGTCCAAACAGTAAATTTTTGTCCTTATCCGCTTCGCGCAGTCGTTGATCAGCCGGTAATCGGCCAAGATGCGTTCGATTATTGCCGGTACATGGTTCATGTTGCTCATGCCAAGCTGGGTACGAAATTGGGCAATGTCCACATCGTTATTTACGTATCCCTGGGTATAATCCAGGTCGATGCCGGTGATGTAAATGGGGTTTAAGCCCAGCATTACGGCCAGGGCTACCATGTGTACGCCTACGGTGTCGCCGCAGCCGTAGGCCTCACCCTTCGGCAGGCTCAGGGCGGCGCCCTGGTTCTCCCCTGGCGAGAGGGGAGGAATATGGGTGTCGATATATTTTTTAAATTCTTCCTGGATATTGAGCCGGCCGGGGACCATGGCGGCGCAGCAGGTGTGATGGCCGCCGGGTAGCGTTCCCCAGCCGCAGGGCTCGTTGTTGTAATGGCGCTGGTCGTAGCCGATGTAATCGCAGGTGAGCAGGTCGGCTACGGTGCTGCGGGGCGTTAAGTCCAGGCAATCGGTATACATAAACAGGGTGTTTTTGCGCGCATTGTATCTACGCCATCCGTTTTTAATGCAAAAAGGGTTGCTTTCTTCGGCGGGCTGGGCCAGCATCCAGTAATCGAAATCAATATCGGTCATGAGATCGATATTGTTGCAGGAAATGATGGCGTTTTTACTCTTGTCCTTTTCCGCTTGTTTTAGCATGGGTAAATGCGCGCGCAGACTGGGGCCCAGGCCCAGCACGAAGCCGGTTTTGCCGGATTCGCGGTTTAGTATGTCGGAGAATTCGAGTTTCATTTTATAAATTCCTGAATTAATTCTTTTGGCGGCACTTCCCCGATCCAGCTCTCATACATAAAAATGCCGGCATCTACAAGAGTTATATATTTTATGAACCTGATACTTTTTTGAGCGGCAGGGATATATTTTTCTGGCATTATCCTTCCCCAAAAATGACTTTGTAAAGACAATCGTATTTCTTTATTGCCTTTTTCAAAACGAGCGGCAGGATCATATACAGAAACTCCAAACCAATTATCCCTGCTTTTATGTGGAGCCGGTTTTTTTGTAAATGGCGAAATTTTCTGAAACCCATTATCCAAAGCAATATCAATAAAGTTTTTTTCGTAATCCATGTGCATTTACATATCCCAAAAGGGAGGGAATTTTGAATTTCTGTTTTTGATCAATGATTCCAATGTGCATTTTCCGGCTTTGATTTCCCGGGCATGCCGAATGCAGGGAATAAATCCCGTGTATACTCCTTGGATACATCCTGCTTCATATCGTTCAACGTCTTCTTTTGTAGCCCCTGTATTTCTCAACAAAGCCGGGGGCTGGTCGCAAAAGGCTTTTATGCAGCAATCCGGATATCCAAGGGCTTTGCCGAATGGGGCGTTTTCGGCAAACCATTCTGCTTGTAATTGTTTTAGATTCTCCATTACTCTATCTTCATTTCCTTAAGCAATTCCGAAATTGAATCCCGCACTTTAATTAAAAACTGAAGGTTATCGGTGTTGATGTTGGTTTGGCTTCCGTTTGCACATGCCCGGAAATCGTACAGCTTATCGTTGATAACCGTAGCGCGAAACATGCCTAAGCCTTCGTGCTTCCAGTTGAGTACTTTTTTATTTTCTTCGGTTTTCTCCATGTAAACGAGATGTGAGATATGAGATATTAGATGTGAGACTGGACAGCATTCGTATTATCTCATGTCTCATATCTAACATCTCACATCTATTTATGCCATTTTCTTTTCACTTCCCCGGCTATATCCGGGCAATGGTTGCCGGTTTTGTATACGATATCGTAAAACAGTTTCATTGTAAGCACTTCGGTGGTGTGAAAATTTTTGCAGCCGAAGCATAATTCAGGCAGCAGTTTGGGCAGGTTTTTTGATTTTGCCCCGCTGATGAGAAATGTATTGTAACTACGCAGGAAAGCCCAGGTAAGCGCCTGGGTAATGTTAGCGGAGTTGCCGGAACAGCTTAAGCCGATAAGCAGGGTAGTAGCCGGATCCTCAATTTTATCCACTGTAATTTCCAGCCACTTTACAAACATGTTTTCAAAGCCGTAGTCGTTGGCGTTGCTGGTCATGAAGCCGGGGCTGTTAAAGGCTGTAAACACTTTACCGGGGATAAGGCGGGAAAGGTCGGCGGCCCCGTGGGCGCTTACGTCCATAAGGCCGCCGTTGCCAATGATGAATATTTTTTTGCAGCGTTTTATTTTCTGTACCAGTGTTTTGTACGCGGCGCTTTTTTTTGCCCGTTCAAAGATGAGGTGGTCGTTTTCAAAATCGGCGCCGTTTTTCATTTATTGAGTTGTTGAGTTGTTGAATTAGTGAGTTATTTTAATAGTTAAAAGATTACAGGTTACAAGTTGCAGGTTAGAATATATTCAACTTGTAACCTGTAATCTTTTCAACCTGTAACCATATTTACAATGAGCTTTTAATTATTTCAACCGCCCTCTCAATCTCCTTTTCCCCCACCGCCAGATTAGGGCGTAAGCGTATAGTTTTTTCGGTGGTGGGGTTACAGATCATTCCGTTTTTGTGCAAATTTAGTACGAAATTGTCTCGTTTGGTACGGTCTGTTAAATCAAAGGCCAATAATCCAGCAAGTCCCCGTATGTTTTCAATGCCTTCACAGGTATTCTTTAATAAGGTTTTAAGCCGGAAGCCGCGCAGGGCAATGTTTTCCAGCAGGTTTTTATCCTGTATGGCCTTCATAATATACCGGCAGCGGACCATATCCACCAGGTCGCCATCGTAGGTAATGCACATGCACTCCGGGCGCTTGAAAATATCAGCAAACTTCTCTTTTACCATGATACCGGATACCTGGGCTTTTTTGCCAAAAATGACAATATCCGGTTCGATTCCTGTATGCTCCCAGTACCATTTTTTGCCTGTGGTACAAAAGCCGGTTTGTATTTCGTCGAAGATGAGTGGTACGTCGTATTTATCGGCCAGGAGGCGGAGTTCTTCAAAAAATTCGGGGGGGTTGTACAGGTCTCCGTTGCTGCAACGTACCGGTTCTACCAGTATGCCGGCGATGCGTTTATCGTGGATAAGATCGTGTTTTAATTCGGTGAGGTTGGTAAAATGGGCATAACGCATTTCTTCGTTGCAATACATAAAACGGGAGGCTGTGTTTTTATTCCAATCGGTACATACGTTACCATAAGCGGATATGCCGTGAAAGGCATGCTGCTGGTAAATGATAGTAGGGTAACAGTGTAGTTTTTTATAATGAAATGCCGCCTTACAAGCCCATTCCACCGCCAGGGCACCGGTACATGCGTAGTGGAAGTGGCTGTACCCGGCCCCGCAGAATTCCTTAAACTCCGCTTCAAATTGCTGGGCCTCATCGCTCAGGTACTCGCAGTTGGTGGTGCGTACCTTGCTTACCCGCTGTATTTCTTTATCGAATTCCGCATCAAAAACCGGGTGGTTGTAACCCAGGGGAAGGGAGGAAAACATGCCCATAAAATCCAGGTACTCGCGGCCTGTGGTTTTGTCGTAGACGTAACTTTCGTGAGATTTTTCGAAATCTATCTTGATGTTGAATACGCTATTGGTCATTTGAGTATAGTTGTAAGTTTTAAGTTATACGTTGTAAGTGAATGTGTAATAGAAAGATATTTACGTAAAACGTAAAACTTCCTCACGTACAACTTTCTTTAAAATATTCCTGTATATCCGCTTTTAGCTGCCCATCGTTTTTTATTGCTGTTTTTTTAAAATACGTTCCGTCGTGGGGTAGTATAAAATGAATGTGGTCTGCCCCGGCTTTTTTATCTTTTGAAAGAATAAACAAAAATTCAGAAATTCCGAATTTATTTTTAGAAATTGCCTGGGTATAATCAAACAAGCTGTTATCAAGGGCGCTGTATCTTTCCTGGTTAATGAATTCTCTTTTGTACGCCAGGTAATTTGCCATACGCATACCTTCGTTAACGGCGATTCCGTGAGGTATGGTAAATCCGCTTAAGGCTTCCATGGCATGACCAAAGGTGTGCCCGTAGTTAAAAATAATGCGCTGGTTGGTGTCAAATTCATCGGCTTCGATTACCTTTTTTTTGAGCTCCAGGCTGTATTGTATGTGCTTTAACAGCGTTGGTTCATCTTGGTTCAGCAGGGCTTCGTAATCAGCATGCAATTGCGTTATTTTTTGATCGGCATTGGAAACAATGTAATAATGTAGTATTTCACCCAGCCCGCTCCTGATCTGGTTTTCGGGCAAGGTTTTAAGCAAGCTTACATTAAGAAATATTTTTTCGGGAGGATAAAATGTGCCGATTAGGTTTTTATATCCTTTAAAATTAATGGATGTTTTTCCGCCGATGCAACTATCGGCCTGGGATAACAGAGTGGTGGGCACAAAATACCAGGTTACGCCACGGAATAATACAGAGGCTATAAACCCGGTAATATCCTGGATAACGCCTCCCCCAATCGCGATCAGCCTTCCGGACTTTTTAAACTCCCATCCCAATATCTTATCGATGTATTTTTGTATTTTATCAAACCCTTTAGCTTCTTCATTGGCCGTTATCAATAAAGTGTTTTTATAATTGAAGGTTAGCTGTGGATAAATTTTATATACGCCCGCATCCATCAGTATCACATCGCCGGGGTTTACAAAGAAATATTCATTAAATACCACTTCGTAATTCTGTATTTTGCTTTCGATTTTAAACATTGGTAAATCCTCCGTCGATAATAATGTTTTGGCCGGTGATGTAGGTGTTTTGAGGGCTGCAAAGATAGGCTACCAAGTTGGCCACTTCCTCAACTAAGCAAAGCCTTTTCATGGGAATTTGATCGCGTATTTTATTTATTTCGGAAACGCTTAATATGCGCTGGGTTAACTCTGTGTTTGTAAAGCCGGGGGAAACGCAATTAACCAGTACGCCATATTCGGCCATTTCAATGGAAAGGGCTTTGGTAAATCCAATTAACGCGGATTTTGATAAGGTATATGAGGTTCTTTTTTCTTTGCTGATAACCCCAAAAATTGAAGCGATATTAACAATATGCCCGCTGTAATTTTTCCGCATCGCGGCAGATACATACTTGCTGATAAGAAAAGGAGCATGTAGGTTTACGTTCATTATTTCGGCGTATTCAACCCGGCCCACATCCTGAATAAAATTAATGGTATTTATTCCTGCATTGTTTATGCAGATATCAAAATTGGTTTCCTGGGTAAGTTCCTGTATGTATTTTTCTACATGATCAATATTCCGGAAATCCACTTCGGCAGAGCTTATGCCCGTTACTTTGGCCCCGGACTCTTGCAACAGGTTGTATATAGCTTTGCCAATGCCGCGCGTGTGGCCGGTTACGAGGGCTTTTTTACCTTTCAGGTTATACATTATCGTAAATGTGTTGTACATCCTCCCGGCTTACGGCAAGGCGTATGGCCTGCTCGGTTCCGGTGGCAGTTATTTTATGTTTTTTCATTTTTGGTATAAATACCAAGTCGCCTTTTTTTACCCGTTTTTCAGTGCCTTCTATTTCAAAAATCCATTCGCCCTGCATAATCAGCCACCACTCGTTCCAGTTGGGGTGATAATGCAGGCGGTTGCCCTCGCCGGGGTTTTGACAGATAAGGGTGGCGGAGTTGCTTTCGGTATTTACTAAGCGGTATGACCAGGATTTTTTACCATCAATACCAATAATTGGGGATAAATATGAATTTATGAGTTCGTAAATATTCCTTATTTCGTGGTTTGTGTCATCCAGGTTGTTTATTATTACCCCGTCTTTTTTCAGTATGGCGGGCACATCCGCTTCTGCATATTCTTCCTCGTCCCTTGCTTTTTCAGAGTAATATTCCGGATGCTTAGCATGTTCGTAAAGGCTTTTCATAATTACCTCAGCCAATGCAAAATCCTCTTCCGTATCAATATCCACTAAGCTAAAGCCTTTCAGTTCAAAAAACCCGATGGTGCCGGTACCGCCGTGGTAGGCGGCGTTATGGGACTGCATGTTTTCGATGTACTTTTTACGGTCCCATCCCATCAAGGCGCAGGCGTAGGCTTTTACGGGTTGTACCTGCTGGCTGGGCTTGGTAATTTCGGTAGGGCTAAAATTAAGCGGGTGGTTTTCGTACAAGCATTCTATCTGCACGTTTTTTACGGATACTACGGTTTGGAAAATGTCGTTTTTTATTTTTTGGGTAAATTCCCGTATTTCCTGTGAGTTGATAAAGGGGGAGGTGGGTAGCAACTGCACTACCTTATCGCACTTAGTATTCTGCAAAAAATCCATCATAAAGGCATCGTTGGTGGCCTCGTCATCCGCCAGCTGAGGATGGCGTTTGTAGAATTTTATACCGTATTTCTCCGCGATGTTTTTAAAGATTTCATCTTCGGAGTTCAGGTATATTTCATCAAAGCATCCCGCAACTTTTGCCGCTTCAATAATGTAGGCTACCAGAGGCTTGCCATTGATAAGGCGCAGGTTTTTGCGGGGTACGCGTTTGGACCCCAGGCGGGCGGGGATCATGCAGATGGTTTTCAGTTTCAAGGTTTTTGGCTTATTTATTAAAAATTGGTTTTCAATTTTACTATATCAATAGGCAATTTTTTAATAGGCAGTAGGCAAAAAAGAAAGAATTGCTTACTGCCTATTGCTCAATTGCCTACTTTAATTTAATAATCGGACTTTGCTTCTGTTCTTCAACTCCCTGTAATTTATCCACCACATGCTCCACCGGAACGCAGCCGCAGGATACGGTTACTTTCATCGCCTCCTTATCAAAGTTGAACAGCGGGCAGTTACTGTTGCATGGAGGGTTTATATTGCCTTTTATGCCATGCGCATCGGATATTGGCCAGTTGTGTTTATGGCATCCCTGGGGGCATCCGTTACGGATTAGCTGTTGGAGGCCGTTGGGGAAAGTTTTGATTTCATTCATGGTGTAGTTTTAAGTTGTAAGTTAAAAATGTGTTAAAAAATTACAGGTTGCAAGTTGCAGGTTGAATTCAACTTGTAACCTGTAACTTGTAATAGTCTTTAATCTTATCCCAAATAAAATTATCCGGCAGGCAATTCCATTTTTTTGCCCTTTCGAAATTGTCCTCTATAGCAGGCAGGCGTTTTTTGTATTCGGCTATCAGGTCAAGGTTCAGGATATGGTCCAGGTCGTCTTCGCGGTCGAAGGCGAGAATACCTTCCATGTTAAACCGTTCGCCGATACTGGGATCGCCCCAGTAAATGGGGATGGTGCCGGTAACAAAGCAATCCATCAGCTTCTCCGTATGCCAGCACTCGCTTTTTTCGTTTTCAATTACTACCTGGAAGCGGTAATCCTGCAAGGATTCCAGCTTGTAATCAATGGCTTTATACCCGCGCCCGAACACCCCGTCGTAAAAGCGCCAGGTCCAGTTTTTAATTACGCTGTGGCGCATTTTATGGCCTTCAGTAAAGTTTTTTTCGCTGGATACAATAGAAACCTCTTTTGTTTTTGGGTATATTTTACGATCGTGCGGGTAAATCCAGCAGCCCATGAAGGGGTACAAAACAAACTTATCGGGGTTGGTAAGCGCCTGGTCTTTATTATGGGTAAAGATAAAATCGAAGTGGTTCTGTATCTCCTTTTTCAAGGTAAGGGCATACGGGACCGGGCTTATGGATATGGGTTCAATAATAAGCCCCACCCGGTGCCGGGCATCTGCAAAGCCCAGGCGGTCAAAGTACGTTTCGGTAATTACTGCGATATCTTTTTCCGTAGTCGCCTGGCCGGGTTCCCGGGTCCAGTCGAAGTGATCGGGGTAAATTTTAAGGTCGCCGCTTCCCAGGGCGGTGCCGTGGGCAAAAGCTGTATCGTAGATAAGCAGCTTCGCTTTGTGTGTTTTTTCAGTGAGTGTAGTCATATTTTTATATTGGCTTATGTGTTGAGCGCGTTGGTTGATAAAGCCCGGTTTAAGCGCTTCATCCATATTTCTCAAATCCCGCAGCAGTTGAAAATCCTCTTCTTTGGTAAGCCGGTGATTATTTTCGTGCCAGAGGTGGTAAATATCAATGGGAGGGGCATTGCAGCTACCGATGGGGGTAATTACAGAAACGCAGTCCCAAAAATACTGGTCTTCCACGCTGTACCCGGTAAAGGCTTCGTTATATCCCCCGGCATTAAAAAATGTATCGCGATCCACCAGGATGGATCCTCCGGGTGCGCCCGGGTCGCCTGCTTTTATTCCCCAGGTTTCCGGGTTTATTTGAGAAACAAATACCTGGTTAGTCAGTATTTTTATAGAAAGCGGTTCATCGCAATACATCACCCGCCGGGATGCAAAGCATTGCAAGGCTTTTTGTCCTTTGAGGTTAGCAAATAGGTTTCTTAAAAAATCGGGCTTTACCATCAAGTCCAGGTCGTGGAACATGTAGTAGGTGGCCTGGTTGGAGAAGATGGCGCCAATGTTAAAACACAAACATTTATTAAAAGGGGACCCTTCGACAAGCTCAGGGCAGGCTGGCTGACGAGGTATAAAAATATAGTTTACCCAATCCGGTAAATGGGGGCTGTGTTCTTCTGCGATGGAATGCTCTACGATGGTGAGGCTTATTTTTAATTCCGGGCAATTATTGATCGCCGCCCGCAGGTGATAGCATAGCGGGTTGAGAAAATGTACGCGGCCGGTAACGGGGACGATGATGGAAATATCCACGGCGCGGCGGTCCACGAAGCGGGTAGACAGGGCAGATTGTATGTGTTTGTAGTCGGTCAAGTTTAAAGTTTAAAGTCCAAAGTCTAAAGTTGAAGGTTTAAAGTTGGTTTTATATTTAACCTTGGACTTTAAACCTTGAACTTTGGACTTCGTTAATCATCATTATCGCTTTCATCATCCCTTCCACCCGGCTGTTCATCCTCATCATCTTCCAACGCATCGGAAAACTCATCGTATGGGGCTGGGTTGTTTGCCCGGTCTCTTTCTATGAGATTATCAATCCACTGCGCTACGGCCTGGATAAGATAAGCGACGGCTACAAGTCCGATAAAACATCCGATAACCGTGCATAAAAAATCAAAGTGTTCAGGTTTCATGCTTTTATATTTAAAATCAACAATCTAAAATCTAAATTCAAAAATCCACTTGTTTCCAGTATTCCGGTATTATATCATCCACCACCAACTCCTGCCCGGGCCAGTTGCCGGCGTAGTCGGGGCCAAACCAGCGGTTTTTTGCAGGGGCAAGTACCTGCTTTGTTTTATGCGGGTTGCCCAGCCAGGCCCCCAGCCAGCTGAAGGTGCTGTTAGCGGTAATGCAGCCGTCGCACAGGCCCATGATGGCCATTTCCACGGCCGCGCTAAGGCTGTCCTGCAGGTAATAAAACTTACGCCCGGTTTGGGTAGCCAGTACGGAGGCATGCTGCATGGCCTGCGGCACGTTATCGCTGAAAATAAGAAACACGGTACGGGCGGGATCAAACTGCTCGATGGCCTGGGCGTAGTATTCCGTATCCGAAAGGCAGGTGTAAACATTTTTCATGGCTAAGTAATCCCCCAAGCGGTAGTGCATGGCAATGATTTCCGCACCCTGTTCGGGGATGGATTTTTTAATTTCGGCAAGGCAATCCCCGGCCTGGCGCTGGATGGTGCTGTTAAATGCAAATAAGGCCCGTATCAGCGGCTCGCAATGGGCAAAGTATTTGTACGACTGAAAATAGCCCCATAAATTATAATTTCCCTCCGGGTTCAGGGTTATATCCTCGTAATGGAAGTGTTTTTCCGTTATATCTGTAAAAGCGATTTCGGATAATTGCCCCAGCGTTTTTGCTGGGAACACCCCTTTAAAATTAGGCAAGTACTTGCCCATGTGAAACGCATAGGGCATGTTGTTTTTTACCGCAATGCCAATGGCGGAAGCGGTTTGTAAGGCTACGTTTGCCAGGTAGCCGGTGTAGGCGCCGGTTTTGTTGTGAGTTACTATTCCCATTTAAAAATTTATTAAAAAATTGCAGGTTGCAGGTTACAGGTTGAATATTTAAACCTGCAACTTGTAACCTGTAACTTGTAATTGTTTTATAATTCCCATGATCCTTGTATCGGTAGCTCTTCATCAAATAAATAAAACCACATATTTTGCAGGTGGTGAACACTGCGTATTTCTTTGCAAATTTTTATCGGGTATGCTGATTTCAGGTAATACTTATTCTGCTGTTTATCGCAGACAATAGCTACTCCTGTTTCGCTGAGG
>ORJL010626624.1_pt1 | contig 45825 bp, 47 predicted proteins | sample 1779941 | NCBI WGS metagenome assembly ORJL01 (sample SAMEA104232317, study PRJEB22302) | groundwater metagenome | biome: forest; feature: aquifer; material: groundwater | place: USA | collected 2011-08-07 | depth 5.8 m | reverse complement strand
TGACGGAAGGCCAACAGAAGGCTCTGGACGCCGTTCTCACCGACATGAGCCGCCCGTCGCCGATGAACCGTCTCGTCCAGGGCGATGTGGGCAGCGGCAAGACGGTGGTCGCCGCCGCTGCGCTTGCATTCACGGTGGCCAACGGTTTTCAGGGTGCGATGATGGCGCCGACGGACGTGCTTGCGCAGCAGCTTTATTTTAATCTGACGCGCTTTCTTGAGCCGCTCGGCATGACGGTCGGTTTTCTTTCTCAAAGCGTCTCCGGGCAAGAGAGGGCGGCATTGCTCGAGCGTCTGGCTCAAGGCGGCGTCGATGTGCTCGTCGGCACGCACGCGCTTATCCAGAAGGACATCGTTTTTAAGAAGCTCGGCCTTGCGGTGATCGACGAACAACATAAATTCGGCGTTTTTCAGCGCGCGGCGCTCAAGGAAAAAGGCGCGACCGCGCCCCACGTGCTTCTGTTGACGGCCACGCCCATTCCCCGGACGCTCGCGCTGACGCTTTACGGCGAGCTTGATGTGACGGCTATGGCCGGCGTGCCCAAGGGCCGCAAGCGCGTGAGGACGTATTGGGTCGGCGGCAACCGGCGCGCGGACGTCTACCGTTTTCTCGAGGAAACCGTCGCTCGCGGTCTCCAGGCGTACGTCATCTGTCCGATGGTGGACGAGAATTTGACGGCCAAGAGTGCGGTCGCCGCGCATGCTGAGCTTTCCAATTTTTTTGCGCATCGAAAGGTGGGTCTTCTCCACGGGCGCATGAAAAGCGAGGAGAAGGCGCGCGTGATGAAAGAATTCAAGGAGGGGCGCATCGAGATCCTTGTGTCGACCGTCGTGATCGAAGTGGGCGTCGACGTGCCCAACGCTGCGCTCATGGTCATCGAGGACGCCGAAAAATTTGGACTGGCGCAGCTCCATCAGCTGCGCGGGCGCGTGGGCCGCGGAGCCGAGGAGTCTTTCTGTATCCTGTTTTCCGGGACCGAGTCCGAAGAGTCCGTCGAGCGTCTTTCGGCGTTCACCGAGACTGACAGCGGTTTCAAGATCGCCCAAAAGGATCTCGGCCTCCGCGGCGCGGGCGAGGTCGTCGGTGAAAAGCAGCACGGCGCGCCGGATCTGCGTATCGGTGATCTTGTGCGCGACGCGGCGCTGCTTGTCCTCGCACGCGAGGAGGCGATCGCGCTTGTGGCGGCGGACCCGAAGCTGGCCTCCAAGGAAAACGCTCCCTTGCGCCGCGCCCTGCGTGAGCGCTTCGGTTTCATCGAAGAAAATAAACTGGCGGCGCTCGCCTCATGAAGATCCTCACCGGCGAGCTCAGGGGCAAGGCGATCGGTTTTCATCCGAACCCGCACTTGCGGCCGACGGCCGACAAGGTGCGCAAAGCGCTTTTTGACATGCTGCAGGGCGCCCTGGAGGACGCGGCGGTCCTCGATGTGTTCAGCGGAACCGGCGCGCTCGGACTCGAAGCGCTCTCAGGGGGCGCGGCCTCTGCGACATTTCTAGAAAAAGACCGCATCCAGTGCCGGCAGATCCAGGAGAACATTGACGCGCTCGGCCTTAAGGCCCGTTCGCGTGTCCTTTCCGGGGATGCGGGGGCATCGCTAAAACGCCTCTCGCAGGATGGCGAGCGATTTGGTATTGTCTTTCTTGACGCCCCCTATGGTCTTGATGCCGGCGTGAGCGCTCTCGAGGCGCTTTCGACACTGGATCTTTTAGCGGACGAGGCGCTTGTATTCTTCGAAAGCGACCGGCGCGAAGACATTCCCGCCATCGCCGGACGGCTGAGGCTGAGAAAAGAAAAAGTCTACGGGGACACGAAGGTGCGGGTCTACCGCACGTTCTAAACGGAGGGACTCAAGATGCCAAAGAAGATCCTCATCGCTGACGATGATGCCAATCATCTGACGATGATTGCAGAGATGCTCAAGACGCGCGGTTATGAAGTGATCGTCGCACATGACGGTGAACAGGCCGTCGACCGCGCCACGCGCTTGAAACCGGACTTGGCCATTTTTGACGTGCGGATGCCCAAGATGGACGGCGATCAGGCGGCTATGATCCTTAAAGGGGCGGCCGAGACCAAGTCTATCCCCATACTTTTTTTGACAGCCCTGCGTACCGAAAAGGAGATCGAGGAGACGGGCGAGGAGGGTATTCTTGCCAAACCCGTTCAAATGCAAGCCCTTCTCGACCAGGTCGCCAAGTTGACCGCGGGCGGACTTACTCCGGCGTAAACGCGGAACCCTTGAATTTGTGGACAATTAACGCTAAAGTAGGCGGGTGACCGAACGAATCGGACGCGTATTTTGGACCGTACTTTTATTACTATCCGGGAGCCTCATGCCTGTATCCGCAGCAAATGACACACAGCTCATCCCACTAGAAGTGCTTTTCGGAAATCCCGTAAAAGCCAGCCCCCAGATCTCTCCTGACGGCAAGCGCATCGCGTATTTGGCGCCATCCGAAGGCGTGCTCAACGTTTGGGTCCAGACGATCGGCGAGCAGGACGACCGCGCTGTCACCAGCGACAGGGACCGGGGCATCCAGAGCTATTTTTGGGCCAAGGACAGCAAAAATCTTTTATACGTCCAGGACGCAGGGGGCAACGAAAACTGGCGTCTGTACGCGATCGACCCCGACAAGGGCAAGACCCGGGACTTGACGCCGTTCGAAAATGTCCAGGTCCGCATCGTCGCCGTGAACAAGCGTGTTTCCGGTTCGATCCTCATCGGGATGAATAAAGACAACCCCGAAGTCCACGACGTCTATAAACTTGAGATCAAAACTGGCAAGCTTGAGATGGTCGCCAAGAACCCCGGCGGCGTCTCACAGTGGATCGCCGATTACGACATGAAAGTCCGCGGCGCGATGCGCATGCTGCCCGAAGGCGGCTCCGAGCTTCTCATCCGCGAGAACGAAACGTCCGAGTGGAAGCCTGTTGCCAAGTGGGGCGTCGAAGACGAGTCCGCCAGCGGTCCCGTCGGTTTTACGATGGACGGAAAACAGATCTACCTCCAGGATTCGCGCGGGTTCAATACCGGCCGCCTCGTTAAGCTTGACCTGACGACCTTCAAGCGCGAGGTGATCATCGAGGACGCTGAATACGACATCGAAGATGTGGTCATCAACCCCGATACACGGAAAGTTCAACTCGTTGCCTTTGTAAAAGAACGGACCGAGTGGCACGTGCTGGACTCCGCGATCAAGGAAGACATCGACGTGATCCGCTCGACACAGGACGGCGATTTCTTCATCGCCAGCCGGGACAAAGCGGATGCCAACTGGATCGTTGGTTTCGTGATCGATGACGGCCCGGTCGCCTATTACGCGTATCATCGCCAATATAAGAAGATGGAATTCCTTTTTGAAAACCGGCCCGACCTCAACGAGTACACGCTTGCGCCCATGGAGCCCGTCAAGCTCGTTTCGCGCGACGGACTTTCGATCCACGGTTACATCACATTCCCTCCCAACGTCGAGAGGAAGAATCTCCCGATGGTGCTCAACGTTCACGGGGGCCCGTGGGTGCGTGACACCTGGGGTTATGACCCCGAGGCGCAGTGGCTCGCCAACCGCGGGTATGCCTGCCTGCAGGTGAATTACCGCGGTTCCACCGGCTACGGCAAGCAGTTCGTCAACGCCGGTGACAAGGAATGGGGCGGGAAGATGCACGACGATCTGGTCGATGCCGTTCAGTGGGCCGTGAGTCAGGGCTGGGCCGACTCCAAGCGCGTCGCGATCTACGGCGGTTCGTACGGCGGTTATGCCGCGCTGGCGGGCGCGACGTTCACGCCCGACCTTTTCGCCTGTGCGGTCGATCTGGTCGGTCCGTCGAGCCTGATCACGTTCATCAAGACGATCCCGCCGTACTGGTCTCTGTACCTGGCGCAATTCCATAAGCAGGTCGGGAATCCCGACACTGAGGCGGAATTCCTTCAGTCCCGTTCGCCGCTATTCCATGTGGATAAAATAAAGATCCCCATGCTCATCGCGCAAGGCGCCAACGACCCGCGCGTGAAGCAGGCCGAATCCGAGCAGGTGGTCGAAGCCATGCGCTCGAAAGGCATCGATTGCCAGTACATGCTCTTCCCGGATGAAGGCCACGGCTTCGCCAAGCCCGAGAACCGTATCAAGTTCTACCGCGCGTGCGAGCATTTCTTCGCCAAGCATCTCGGCGGGCGCATCGAGGACAAAGAATGACATCGATCGGCAAAAAAGCGGTGATGGCCCTCACGGGCCTGATCCTCTTTGGTTTTGTCATGATGCACATGGTCGGGAATCTTCAGATCTTTCTCGGGCAGGATGCGCTCAACGGTTACGCGGAGTTTCTTGAAGATACCGGCGAGCTTCTTTGGGTGGCGCGCGGTGTGCTGCTGACCAGTCTCGTGATTCATGTGATCACGGCCGTCATGCTTACCCGTGAGAACAGGGCTGCGCGTCCCGTCGGGTATGCGCACGAGGACACGGTCCAGGCTTCTTATGCCTCACGCACGATGCTGATGGGCGGACTCATCGTTTTCGCGTTCATCGTCTACCACCTCCTTCATTTCACGCTTGGAAAGGCTCACCCGCAGTATTCCGGGCTTCGTGAGATCCTGGATCCCAAAGGCAGGGAAGACGTGTACAGCATGGTCGTCGTGAGCTTCCACAACGTGTGGATCTCGGCTGCATACGTGGGCGCGATGATCCCTCTTTGCATGCACTTGAGCCACGGCTTCCAGAGCCTGTTCCAATCGCTGGGTTTCAACCATGCGAAATACACACCGCTGATCAGAAAAGCGAGCATTGCTTTTTCGGCCCTGATCTTTGCCGGCAACACCTCCATCCCGCTGGCCTGTTTATTCGATCTTGTAAAAATCCCGGCCGGGGGCGCCTGACATGGCCATGCTTGACGCCAAGATCCCCGCAGGGCCGCTCGAAAAGAAGTGGGACGCGTACCGCTTCCAGCTCAAACTGATCAATCCGGCCAACAAAAGAAAATATGACGTGATCGTCGTCGGCAGCGGTCTCGCCGGCGCATCCGCCGCGGCGTCGCTGGCCGAGCTGGGTTATTCGGTGAAGTGTTTCTGTTTTCAGGACAGCCCGCGCCGCGCGCATTCGATCGCCGCTCAGGGCGGCATCAACGCCGCGAAAAATTACCAGAACGACGGCGACAGCGTCCAACGTCTTTTTTATGACACCGTCAAAGGCGGCGATTTCCGCGCCCGCGAGTCCAATGTGTACCGCCTCGCCCAGGTTTCGAACCAGATCATCGACCAGTGTGTGGCGCAGGGCGTGCCGTTTGCGCGCGAGTACGGCGGTTCGCTCGCCAACCGTTCGTTCGGCGGCGCCCAAGTTTCCCGCACATTTTACGCGCGCGGGCAGACGGGGCAGCAGCTTTTGCTCGGCGCTTACCAGGCGCTTTCGAGGCAGATCAGTCTCGGCGGCGTGAAGATGTTCACGCGCTCGGAAATGCTCGAACTCGTCACGATCGAGGGCCACGCGAAGGGGATCGTCGTTCGAGATCTCGTGACGGGCAAGCTTTCGTCGCATGCGGCCGATGCGGTCGTGCTGGCGACGGGCGGGTATTCCAGCGTCTTCAATCTTTCCACCAACGCCGTCGGCTGCAACGTCACCGCCGCGTGGCGCGCGCACAAGAAGGGCGCTTATTTTGCGAACCCCTGTTACACGCAGATCCACCCGACCTGCATCCCTGTCAGCGGCGACCACCAATCGAAACTCACGCTCATGTCCGAATCGCTCCGCAACGACGGCCGTGTCTGGGTGCCCAAGAAAAAAGGCGATGGCCGCGCGCCGCACGAGATCGCCGAAGGCGAGCGCGACTATTATCTTGAGCGTAAGTATCCCAGCTACGGAAATCTCGCGCCGCGCGACATTTCTTCGCGCGCCGCTAAGCAGGTGTGCGACGAAGGCCGCGGTGTGGGCCCGGGCGGCCGCGGGGTGTATCTCGATTTTGCGGACGCCATCAAGCGGCTCGGCGAACCGGCCATCCGCGAGCGTTACGGCAACCTTTTCGACATGTACGAACGCATCACAGGCGAGGATCCATATAAGGTGCCCATGCGCATCTATCCGGCCGTGCATTACTCGATGGGCGGCCTGTGGGTCGACTACAACCTCATGAGCTCGGTGTCGGGTCTCTATGTGCTCGGCGAGGCCAATTTTTCGGATCACGGCGCCAATCGTCTCGGGGCGAGCGCCCTGATGCAGGGTCTGGCGGACGGTTATTTTGTCCTGCCGTACACCATCGGGGACTATTTTGCGACATCCAAGCAGGGTAAGGTGTCTGTCGACCATCCGGAGTTCCGCAAGGCCGAGGCCGAGGCATCGTCCAGGATCACGCGGATTCTCAGCGTGAAGGGCAAGCGGACGCCTGAGTCTTTCCACAGGGAACTCGGCGATCTTTTGTGGCAATATTGCGGCATGGCGCGCAACGAAGCGGGTCTCAAGCAGGCTTTGAAACGGATCCCGGAGCTGCGCGCCGAATTTTGGAAGGACGTCAATGTCCTTGGCTCCTCCGACACGCTCAACCAGGCGCTCGAGCGCGCCGGACGCGTGGCCGATTTTCTCGAATTTTCAGAGCTTCTTTGCCGCGACGCGCTCCACCGCGACGAGTCGTGCGGCGGACACTTCCGTGAAGAGCATCAGACCGAGGACGGCGAAGCCAAGCGCAACGACGAGAAGTTCTGTTATGTCGGAGCGTGGGAGTGGAAGGGCGAGGGTCAGGAGCCCGCGCTGCACAAAGAGCCGCTTGTTTTCGAAAACGTCCATTTAGCGCAGAGAAGCTACAAATGAACCTCAAGCTCAAGGTTTGGCGGCAGGCAAAGGGTTCCGAAAAAGGATGCCTCGAGGAATATGACGCGAAAGACGTCAGCCCCGACATGTCCTTCCTCGAGATGATCGACGTCGTCAATCAAGGCCTCGTCGCAAAAGGGGTCGAGCCTATCGCGTTTGACAGCGATTGCCGCGAGGGCATCTGCGGCATGTGCTCGCTCGTGATCGACGGTGTCGCCCACGGATCCGAGAAGGGCACCGCGACCTGCCAGCTTCACATGCGTAAATTCAAGGACGGACAGACACTGACGATCGAGCCGTGGCGCGCCAAAGCGTTTCCCGTCGTCAAAGACCTGGTCGTGGACCGCAGCGCTTTCGACCGCGTGATCCAGGCGGGCGGGTATGTCTCCGTCAATACCGGCAGCGCGGCCGAAGCCAACTCTATTTTGATCGGCAAGGACATTGCGGATACGGCGATGGATGCCGCCGCCTGCATCGGATGCGGCGCGTGCGTTGCCCAGTGCAAGAACGCTTCGGCCATGCTTTTTGTCGCGGCCAAAGCTTCGCAGCTGGCGGTCCTGCCGCAGGGGCAGGTCGAGCGGCATCGGCGCGCTCTCAGCATGGTGGCTCAGATGGACGCCGAAGGTTTTGGAAGCTGCACCAACCAGTACGAATGCGAAGCCGTTTGCCCGAAACAGATCAGCGTGACCCATATCGCGCGTCTTTTCCGCGAGCATCTGGGCTCGGCGCTGGGGTCTGCTTGCCAAAACCGCAAGGCCAAGGGGGCGTAGAGATGCCGTCCAAACGCCCGGCCGTGGTGATCCTTGCGGCGATCCTCAGTTTTATCGCCGCTTCGTCGGCATTTCTGGTGCTTTTTCTTTCCCTCGCCGCGCTTTTTTTTGCAGGCGCGTTCCAATTCGCAGATTTCGTCGCAAGCCAGGTCTCAGAAATATCCGCTTCCACGAACGTCGGCGTGACGTACGGCATTAATTTTATCCTCGTGCTCCTCGGTCTGGTGGGGTTCGTCATTTCGACGTGTTTTATTTTCCTCGGCGTCGGGTTGCTCAAGGGTTGGAAGGCGGCCTGGTACGGCCAAGTCGTGATGAGCGTGCTGGGCCTGACGGGGTTTCCCGTCGGCACGGCGCTCAACGCGGTTATTCTGTTTCTTCTTTTCCGCCGCGATGCGCGCGGCTACTTTGGAGTCTAATCAATGCCCCTGGTTAAAGCAAAGATCCGCGTAGGACACAGCCCCGACCCGGACGACGCGTTCATGTTCTACGCGATTGCCCACGACAAGATCGACACGGCCGGGATCAAGTTCAGTCATGTCATCGAGGATATTGAATCGCTCAACCGCCGCGCATTCAAGGCGGAGCTTGAAGTGACGGCTGTGTCTGTGTTCGCATTTTTCAATGTCTGCGACAAGTACGCGCTCATGCCCTGCGGCGCGTCCATCGGCGAAAATTATGGGCCGGTTCTTATTGCCAAGAGATCGTGCTACCCCAAGGAGTTGACCGGCAAAAAGATCGCGGTTCCCGGCTTGAATACGACCGCGTATCTGACGCTTCGTCTTTTTCTCCCTGATTTTCAGGAAGTCGTCGTGCCGTTCGACAAGATCCTCGACGCGGTCGAAGCCGGAGACGTCGATGCGGGCCTCATTATTCATGAAGGTCAACTCACGTACGGGAAGCTCGGCTTCAAGAAGATCGCCGATCTTGGAGAGTGGTTTTATGAGGAAACGAAGCTCCCGCTGCCGCTCGGCGTGGACGTCATCCGCAAGAATCTTGGGCGCGACGTGATGCGTAAGACCACCAAGCTCCTTAAGACGAGCATCGAATACGGCCTGAAACACCGCGCGGAGGCTCTCGAATACGCGATGAAGTACGGCCGCGGGATCGCGACGGAGACGGCCGACGAATTCGTGGGCATGTACGTCAACGACTATACCGTCGATATGGGCCGCAAAGGCAAGGAAGGGCTCATGCTGCTTCATCAGATCGCCGTCGAACGCGGGCTCGTCAAAAACCCGTCGAAGATCGAATTTGTTGAGATGTAGCGGTGAGGGTGCGCCGCAAACTCGAAGGATTTCTTACTAAACGAGGATTTCTATGTTTGAAGGCATGAAGGGCATGATGGGCCAGTTCTCTTTGATGCAGCGCTTGATGAAGGACGAGAATTTCAAGGCGTTCATCTCACATTCTAAAGTTCAGGACCTCTTCAAGGACCCTGAGTTCAAAGACGTCGCCAAGTCGCAGGATTTCAACCGCATCGTTTCACACCCTAAGTTTGCGGCGCTGATGCGTGACCCCGAAGTCGCAGCGCTCATGGCCAAGCTGAACCCGCAGAGTTTTCTGGGCGGCAAGTAAAAAAACATGCGCGCGGGTTTCTTTTTGGCTGCGGCGCTTCTGGCCGCATCCCCGGTATTTTCAGCTCCGCTCGACGAGTGGGCGGACGAAGACAAAGACGGCCGCAAAGAAACGCATTTTTTTTACGAAGACTCAAAGATCGTCCGGGCCGAAGCAGACTCCAGCGGCGACGGAAAGATAGACCGGTGGGTCAAGTATGCGGACGGGAAGCGCTACACGGCGGAAAACGACCGTGACCAGGACGGCCGTATGGATCGCTGGGATTTTTACACGAGCGAAGGCCTGATCGGCCGTACCGGAAAAGACACCGACGCCGACGGCAAACCGGACACGTTTACAACGCTTTTGAACGGCCGCCAGATCGTGATGAAGGAACAGGACCGCAACGGCGACGGCAAGATCGATAGACGCCGCTTCTGTGAGTGGACGATCCTCAAGCGAACAGGCACTCCCAGCGTTCCCGGACATAAGGCGCTTTGGACTGAAGAAGACAACGATTTCGACGGCAAGATCGACAAATACATCGACAAAAAAAATAAATTTACCGAGAAGGGGAAGATCGGAAAACCCATGGACGGCCGTCTGACGCCGTTTCCGGGGACCCCGTCCACGCCTGCCGCGGCACCCGCCGGGACGCCTGCGGAAGGGGCCGTTTCCGGACCTTCCAAGGGAGCCAAAAAACCCGCCGAAAAGCGTCACGTCGACCTCATGAACGCCCGGCATGGGCTCGAAGCCATCGATTGGGATCAGCAGGACAAAAACGAAAGAGACCAGTAGGCGGTTTTGGCCGATTTAAGACCTTGACAATGACGGGTGCGGATGTTACCTTATCTTTTCTTTAAAGGGGACCTTATGTCGACTTTTTTTGTGAAGAAACAGGATGTAAAACAGAAGAATTGGCAAGTCATCGACGCCCGCGGCGAGATCGTCGGCCGTTTGGCGGCGCGTATTTCGCGTATTTTAATGGGCAAGACGCGCCCTGATTTCACGCCCCACACCGAGACCGGCGACGGCGTGATCGTGGTCAATTCGTCCCAGGTCATCGTCACCGGCTCCAAAGCCAAGACGAAGATCTACAAGAACTTTTCAGGCTTCCCGAGCGGCCAAAGGGAAAGGACGTTCGAGCGCGTCATGAGTGAAGATCCTACGTACGTGCTTCGCCACGCGGTCAAGGGGATGCTCCCCAAGTCGCGGCTCGGCAGCAGGATGATCTCGCGTCTGCTCGTATATGCCGGTGCCGAACATCCGCACCAGGCTCAGACACAGAGATCTACGAAGCCCAAGACCCAAAAGACCAAGGAAACGAAGAAATGACGCAGACCGCAGAGAAAAAGAAGATCACGCTTATCAAAGCGCCGTCGGACAAGGATACCGCGACGGGCCGCCGCAAAGAAGCCACTGCGCGCGTTCAGCTTTTCAAGGGCACCGGGATCATCCAGGTCAACAAGCGCGACATCTCGGATTATTTTTGCCGTCCGACGCTTCAGATGATGGTCAAGCAGCCGCTCGAAGCGCTTCAGCTCAACGGTAAGATCGACGTCATTGCCAACGTTCAGGGCGGCGGTCTCGCCGGCCAGGCAGGCGCCGTGCGCCACGCTATTTCCCGCGCGCTGGTCACGTTCGATGAGACGCTCAAGACGCTTCTTAAGAAGGGCAAGTTCCTCACGCGCGACCCGCGCATGAAAGAACGTAAGAAGTACGGCCGCAAAGGCGCGCGTCGTCGCTTCCAGTTCTCGAAGCGCTAAAGGAGCATTCTCGGCTAGGGTTCAAAAAAATCGTAAGTCTAATAAAAGCCGAGCGTTACGCTCGGCTTTTTTATTTATTTTTTGACAGAGGGGCAAATAGTCTCTATAATGCGGTCTTTAAAAAGCTTAGAGCATTTTTGGCGGTTTTATACCCCGAAGGGTAAGGATGAAGAATAGAGTCAGAGCAGCGGTCATTGGGGCGCCGGGATATTCCGGCGAGGAATTGGTGCGGATCCTTTCGCACCACTCGAGCGCGGAGCTTACGTACGCTTCGGGCCGGGAAGACCGGGATGCCAAGCTTCAAGAAATTTTTCCGTATCTGCGCGGCCGCGTCGATCTGGATTGCCGCGCGTTCTCACTCGATGAGGCGCTCGCCAAGAGCGATGTTTTCTTTCTTTGCCTTCCGCACACGGTTTCTATGCAGACTGTCCCGTCGCTTCTGGCTGCGAAAAAAAAGGTGATCGACGTCGGCGCGGATTACCGCCTCAAGGATACCGCCGTTTTCGAAAAATTTTACAAGGCCGGGCACAAGGATCCGCAAAATCTCAAGCACGCGGTATACGGTCTTCCCGAAGCGAACCGCCAGAAGATCCGCGGCGCGTCTCTCGTGGCGAATCCCGGCTGTTATCCGACAGGCTCCATACTCGGGATGCTTCCGGGCGTCAAGCTCGGTTTTTTCGAACCTGACACGCTCATCGTGGATGCCAAAAGCGGCGTCACCGGCGCCGGACGCAAGGCCGAGAAGTCCCTCAATTTTTCGGAGATCAACGAGTCTTTTAAGGCGTACAAGATCTTCGAGCACCAACACGTGCCTGAGATCGAACAGGAACTTTCGCGTGCGTCCAAAAAGGAAGCGTCCGTGACGTTCGTGCCGCATCTGGTGCCCATGAATCGGGGCATTCTTTGCACGATCTACGCGCGTCTGGCCAAGAAGACGGACACGGGAGCGCTTTTGGCTGCTTATAAAAAGTTTTACGCCGGAGAACCTTTTGTGAACGTTTATGACGAAGGGAAGTTTCCGGAAACCAGGCATGTGACCGGAACCAACTTTTGCGACATCGGTCTGCGCGTGGACCAAAGGAAGGGTCTTGCGGTCGTTATTTCAGCGATCGACAACCTTGGCAAGGGCGCCGCGGGCCAGGCGGTTCAGAACATGAACCTCGTCTGCGGATTCGACGAGACGGAGGGGCTCCTTTGAAGACCATTCATGGCGGCGTGACGGCTCCTCTGGGCTTCAAGGCGAGCGGCATGTACTGCGGGATCAAAAAATCGAAAAAACGGGATCTGGCTCTGATCGTTTCCGAGCGCGTGTGCGACGCGGCGGGCACGTTCACGACCAACAAAGTACAGGCTTCCTGCGTCGTCGTGAACAAAGAATATCTGCGTGATTCAAAAGCGCAGGCTATCATCGCCAACTCCGGCAACGCCAACTGCATGACCGGCGAGAGCGGTTTTGAAAACTCGCGCACGATGGCGGCGACGATCGCCCGTATTCTCAGGCTCAAGAAACAGGACGTTCTCGTCGCGTCGACGGGCGTCATCGGCAAGCCGCTTCCCATCAAAAAAATAATCGCGGCCATGCCCGAGCTCGTAGACGGCCTTTCGCGCGACGGCAGCGAGCACGCCGCCGCCGCGATCCTGACGACCGACCGGATGTCCAAGGAGATCGCGGTGGAGATCCCGATCGGCAACCGCCGCGTACGCATCGGCGCGATCGCCAAGGGCGCGGGCATGATCCATCCGGAAATGGCGCTGCACCAACCGAAGCCCGCCTCGCCGGCAGGCAGGCACGCGACCATGCTCTGCTTCGTCACGACCGATGCGGACATCACGCCGGGCGCGCTGCGCCAGGTGCTCGACCGCGCGGTGCAGAAGACGTTCAACACCATCACGATCGACGGGGACACATCCACCAACGACATGGTGGTCATCCTCGCCAACGGCATGGCTCAAAACAAGACCATCACTGAAAAGACCGACGAGGTGCGCGCGTTCGGCCGGGCGCTCGACACGATGTTCGCCTCGCTCTCCAAACAAATGATCCGTGACGCCGAGGGTGCGACGAAATTCGTTGAAATAGCCGTTCGCGGCGCTCACACGAGGGACGACGCGCGTCGCGTGGCGCGGACCGTCGCGGGCTCCGCGCTCGTCAAGTGCGCGCTCTTCGGGTGCGACCCCAACTGGGGCCGTATCGCGGCGGCCGTCGGACGGTCGGGCGCGCATATCGACCCGTGGAAACTTCAGATCTATCTCGGCGGCGAGATCGTGCTGCGCAACGGCGGCCGCGTGCAGAAGAAGGCGGCGGTCTTGAACCGCGTGTTTGCGCAAAAAAATATCAAGATCACCGTGGACCTCGGCCTCGGCAGCTATTCGGCCGGAGCGTTCACGTGCGACTTTTCAACGGCCTACGTGCGGATCAATTCCGCGTATCGCACCTGAGCGTCATAGAGGAGAACAGTTTCAAAATGGAAGAGATGATCAAAAAAGCGGACGTGCTGATCGAGGCGCTGCCGTATATACAGAGTTTTTACGACAAGACGATCGTGATCAAGTATGGCGGCGCTGTCCTTACGGATACGACGATCCGGCGCGACGTCCTCGAGGACATCGTGTTCATGAGCTACGTCGGGATGCGTCCCGTTCTCGTGCACGGCGGCGGGCCCTATATTTCCAAACGGATCGAATCCCTCGGTAAGGACGTGCGGTTCGTGAAGGGATACCGTGTCACGGACGAAGAGACCATGGAAGTCGTCGAAGATGAGCTTTCCAAGGTCAACCGTGAGATCGTGCGCGAGATCATTTCGCTCGGCGGCAGCGCCATATCACTCTCCGGCAAGGAAGACCACCTGATCGAGGTCAAAAAACACGCCGACATCGACGGCGAGGACATCGGTTTTGTCGGTGAGATCACCAAGGTCAACGGCGACGTCATTCAGAAGATGATCACCAGCGATATCATCCCGGTTATTTCGCCCATCGGCATCGGCAAAGACGGCTTCACGTACAACGTCAACGCCGACAACGCCGCGGCTGAGATCGCGCGGAACCTCGGCGCCAACAAATTCGTGCTCCTGACGAACGTGCGCGGAATCTTGAGGGATCAGAAAAAACCTGAATCGATCATCTCGCACCTGTCCATTGCAGAGGTCGAGGAGCTGATGAACAACGTCATCACCGGCGGTATGATCCCGAAGGTGAGGGCCTGTATCCGCGCGCTCGAGCGCGGGGTGAAGAAGACCCACATCATCGACGGCAGGATCCCGCACGGCATTCTGCTCGAAATTTTCACCGACAAGGGCGTCGGCACTGAAATCGTGAGGCGTTGACCGTGGATTACCGCAAGACCATCCGGCTCTATTACGACTACGTGATGCCCACGTATTTCAAGACGCCTCTTGTCCTTGAGCGCGGCAAAGGCACGCGCGTGTGGGATTCGCAGGGCGAAGAATATCTCGATTTTTTTCCGGGGTGGGCCGTGAGCGGCATCGGCCACTGTCACCGGCGCGTCGTCGAGGCGATCAAGCGCCAGGCGGATCGTTTGATCCACGTTTCCAACAATTATTATCACGAGCAACAGGGTCTTCTTGCCGAAACGCTGATCCGCCACTCGTTCCCGGGCAAGGTCTTTTTTTGCAACTCAGGCGCCGAGGCCAACGAGGCTGCGTTCAAGCTGGCGCGCAAGTACGGGAACCCCAAGAAGAACGAGATCATCACGATGGAGCGGTCGTTTCACGGCCGCACGATGGCGGCGATCGCGGCCACCGGACAGGCGAAGTTCCGCGAGGGCTTCGAGCCGACGATGCCCGGCTTCATCAACGTGCCGTTCAACGATTTTGCGGCTCTCGAGAAAGCCGTCACGCCCAAGACCGCTGCGATCATGCTCGAGCCGATCCAGGGCGAAGGCGGCGTACGCGTGGCGGACGCGCAGTATCTTTCTCAGCTCAGGCGCCTTTGCAACGACAAGGGCATCCTGCTTATTTTTGACGAAGTGCAGACCGGTATGGGCCGTACGGGGCGTATGTTCTGTTTTAAAAATTTCGGCATCGAACCAGACCTCATGACGCTCGCCAAATCGTTCGGGGGCGGTTTTCCGGTTGCAGCACTGGTCGTAAAAAAGGAATTCGCCGACGTGCTTCAGCCCGGCAATCATGCGACCACGTTCGGCGGCAGCCCGCTGGCCTGTGCGGCGGCGTTGGCGACGTTCGAAGCGATCGAGAAAGAAAAGCTTCTTGGGAGCGCGGTGATCGCGGGCGCGCACCTGTTCAAGCGTTTGAACGAACTCAAAAGGAAACGCGCGGCGATCAAGGAAGTCCGCGGCATGGCCCTCATGGCGGGCGTCGAGCTCGCGTTCGAGGGAAAGGGTGTTTACGAAGAGTGCCTAAAGCGCAAGCTGCTCATCAACTGCACGCAGGGGAATGTCCTGCGACTGATGCCGCCGCTCGTGGTGAAGGAAAGGGAAATCGATCGAGCGGTCCAGATCCTGGACGAGGCGCTCGTGGCGGAAGAAGCGAAGCAATTGACCAACCAAGGGAGTACGGTGGCATGAGTAAAGCGAAAAAATCAAAAGGCGGCTCCGGCAAAAAGCTGAAGTCCAGATCCAAGGCATCCGCGCCGTTCGAGGCGAAGGATTTTCTCAGTTTGAAAGAGGTCACACGGGAAGACATCGATACGATCTTTAAGCTCACGCAGCGGATGAAGAAAGACCCCCAGGCGTATTACGGGAAGCTCAAAGGAAGATCGCTTGCGCTGCTTTTCCAGAAACCCTCGATCCGCACGCGCGTGTCGTTCCAGGTCGGTATGAGCCAGCTGGGCGGCAATTCGGTGTACATGGACCCGCAGGAAATGCCGCTGGGCGAACGCGAGTCGATCCGCGACGTGGCGCGCGTTATTTCGCGTTATTGCGACGTCGTCGTGCTGCGCACCCATGCGCACGCCGATGTCGAAGAGTTCGCGGCGGCGGCCTCTGTGCCCGTCATCAACGGCCTGTCGGACTCGTACCACCCTTGCCAGACGCTGGCCGATCTTTTCACGATCCGTGAAAAGTTCAATGCGGTGGAGAAGATGAACATCGCTTACATCGGCGACGGCAACAACGTTTTGAATTCGCTGATCTATGGAGCCGCCAAGATGGGCGCGCACCTGGCTATCGCCGCCCCGCGCGGTTATGAGCCGAGCGAAGAGGTCCTGCGTGACGTGAAGGCGATCGTAAAGGAAACCGGTTCCAAGATCACGCTGTCGAACAACCCGTTCACGGCGATCAAGAACGCGCACGCCATCTACACCGATGTCTGGGTGAGCATGGGCCAGGAAAAACAGCGCGAACAGCGCCTGCGCGATTTCCAGCCGTTCCAGGTCAATGGCGCGATCCTCAGTAAGGCGCCCAAGGACTCGGTCGTGATGCATTGCCTTCCTGCGCACCGCGGCGAGGAGATCAGCAACGATGTCATGGAAAGCCCGCGGTCGGTCATATTCGATCAGGCGGAAAACCGGCTGCACACGCAGAAGGCGCTCTTGTATCTCCTTCTCACGAGAAAAAAGAAAAGATAAAGGGGATCTCAATGAAGAAAGTCGTTTTGGCGTACTCCGGCGGTCTCGATACGTCCGTCGCCATCAAGTGGCTTAAAGACAAGGGGTACGAAGTCATCGCGTACATGGCGGACGTGGGGCAGGAAAAAACCACGACCGCGGCCATCCAGCGCGCCAAGAAGGCCGGCGCTTCGAAGGTCGTCGTGAAGGACCTGAAGAAGAAATTCGTCACCGACTATGTGTGGCCCGCGCTCCGGGCCGGCGCCGTTTATGAGGGCCGCTACACCCTGGCGACCGCGCTTTCGCGTCCCGTGATCGCCGCCGAACAGGTCGCCGTCGCGCATGCCGAGAAGGCGACCGCAGTCGCTCACGGCTGCACCGGCAAGGGCAACGATCAAGTCCGCTTCGAGGTCACGATCCAGGCGCTTGATGCGTCGCTCGAGATCTTGGCGCCCGTCCGTGAATGGGAGTTCCGCTCGCGCGACGAGGAGATCGATTACGCGCTCAAGCATAAAATTCCCATCGACATCACCAAAAAAAGCTCCTACTCGATCGACAAGAATGTGTGGGGCGTTTCCTGCGAAGCCGGTATTCTCGAAGACCCCAATGTCGAGCCGCCGCTCGACTCGTTCCAATGGACGCGCGGCGCCGAGAAGCGCAAGCTCAAAGACCGGATCATCGCCGTTGATTTTAAGAATGGTGTCCCCGTGGGCCTGGGCGGACGCAAGCGTGACCCGCTCTCTCTGATCGCTGAGCTCAACGACTTGGGCGCACAGTACGGCATCGGCCGCATGGACATGATCGAAAACCGCCTCGTGGGCATCAAGTCCCGCGAAACGTACGAAGCGCCGGCCGCCACGATCCTGAACCAGGCTCACAAGGACCTTGAGAGCCTCGTGCTCGACCGTGAGCTCCTTCATTATAAAGAGGGTATTTCGCAAAAGTACGCGGAGCTCGTCTATTACGGGCTCTGGTTCACACCGCTCAAGAAAGCGCTCGACGCGTTTGTCAACGTGACGCAGAAAAAGGTGACGGGCACCGTGCGCGTGAAGCTGTGCAAGTATTCATCGCACGTCGTGGGACGCACGTCGCCGTACTCGCTCTACAACGAGAGTCTCGCGACATACTCCGCGAAGGACAAATTCGACCAGAAGCTCGCCAAGGGGTTCATCGACCTCTGGGCGCTTCCTTACAGGAACCGGGGCAACGAATAAACATGGCCAAACTCTGGGGCGGCCGCTTTGACCGTAAGACGGACCCTGCGTTCGAGCGCTTCAGCGCCTCGTACCGGTGGGACCGCCGCCTTTTGCCCTATGACCTTCTCATCGATGCCGCGCATGTTCACGCGCTGAAGCGTGTGGGTGTGTTGACGGCCTCCGAGGAAAAGAAGCTTCTCACCGCACTTGCCAAGATCTCACGCGCGGCCGCCGCAGGGACTCTCAAGCTTGACGCCCGCGCCGAAGACGTCCACTCGGCCGTGCAGGATGCGCTTAAAGGGATCGCCGGCGCGCTGTCCGACAAGATCCATACCGGACGTTCGCGCAACGACCTTGTCAGCCAGAGCTCACGGCTTTACTGCAAGGAAAAAGCCGACCAGACGATCGCGGCGATCCGGGTGTTTCAGAAGGCCATCGTCAAAAAGGCGGATGAACACCGCGACACATTGATCCCCGGGATGACGCACCTGCAGAACGCCCAGGTGCTGTCGGCGGCGCATGTTTTTCTGGCTTACGCCGAGATGCTCGATCGCAGCGTCGCGCAGTTCGAGACGGCGCGCGCATTTGCCGACGTGTGCGTCCTGGGCAGCGGCGCGCTGGCGGGGTCGACGTTTCCGATCGATCAGGCGCGTATGGCGCGCGAACTCGGTCTGTCGCGCGTGACGTCCAACAGCTACGATGTGTCGGGCGACCGCGATTTTGTGCTGGCGTGGCTGGGCGCGGCTGCGTTCCTGGGCGTGCAGCTGTCACGCATGGCCGAGGACCTCATGCTTGCGCAGACGAAGGGTTTTTCTTTGATGGAAGTCGACCAGATCTTCTGCACCGGCAGCTCTATGATGCCCCAGAAGAAGAACGCTGATTTCATCGAGCTTACGCGCGGGGCGGCCGGCGTCCTTGCGGGCAACCACGCGGCGCTTCAGACGACGCTGAAGGGGCTTCCGACGTCGTACAACCGGGATCTGCAGTGGGACAAAAGGTCGCTCTTTGATTCTGCGGAGCTTGCGGCCGATCTTCTTGATATTTTTTCACGGGCTTTCGCCACGCTCACCGTCGACGCGGCGCGCGCGCGGGCGCTCATGGATGAGACTATTTACGCGACCGATCTTGCCGACTATCTCGTGCGTACGGGCGTGCCATTCAAGACCGCGCACGAACAGGTCGGGCGCATCGTTTCTTTCTCGGAAGAGAATAAAACACCGATCTCAAAGATCGGCATCGACCTCTTGAGATGTTTTGCGCCGACGATCGGCGGCGACGTATATGCGCTTTTTGACGCAGATCACTCCGTCGCGCTCAAGAAGACCATAGGCGGGACAAGCCCGGCCGAAGTGTCGCGGCAGATCCGCCGCTGGAATGAAAGATTAAAGGGAGTTCCCGGTGCATCGATTCGGATATAAAGGGAAGGACTTTTACTGCGAGGACGTGGCCGTCTCCAAAATAGCCGCCCAGGTCGGGACGCCGTTCTATTTGTACAGCATCGGCACGTTTCTCGACCATTATTTCAAGCTGCGTGACGCGTTCAAGGATGCAAATCCCTCGATCTGTTTTTCGACGAAAGCGAATTCGAACCTCACGATCTTGAAGGCGCTCGTCAACGCCGGTTCCGGTCTCGACGTCGTGTCCGGAGGCGAGCTCTTCCGCGCGAAAAAGGTCGGCTGTGATCCGAAAAAGATCGTTTTTGCCTCCGTCGGGAAGACGGCCGATGAGATCGCCGAGGGCGTCCGCGCGGGGATCCTCATGTTCAACGTCGAGACGCCCGCAGAGCTCGACGTCATCAACGCCGCAGCTTCGAAACAGAAAAAGATCCAGAAGGTGGCGATCCGGCTGAACCCCGACGTAGCGCCCGACACGCACCATTACATCACGACCGGTTCCAAGCAGACGAAGTTCGGCATCGACATCCGGAGCGCCGAAAGTATTTTTAGGAACGCTTTTCGCTGGCCGTCCCTGCGATTTGCGGGTGTTCATGTCCATATCGGCTCGCAGATCACCGAATCCAAACCGTTCATCGCCGCGATCAAGATCGCGCTCGGTTTCATTGACACCGTCCGCTTGGCGGGCGCGCCCGTCGAGTACCTCAATATCGGCGGCGGTCTGGGGATCATCTATGCTAAGGAAGAGCCGCAGACGGCCAAGGAGTTTGCCGATGCGGTGATGCCTCTGTTCGCCAGGTACGATCTCGGCCGCGGGCTGAAGCTCGTGCTCGAACCAGGGCGCTTTATATCGGGCAACAGCGGTGTGCTGGTGACGCGCGTGATCTATGAGAAGCGCACGCCGAGCAAGTCGTTCGTGATCGTCGACGCGGGCATGAATGACCTGATCCGTCCGTCGCTTTACGGCGCATATCACGAGATCCTTCCGGCGGTCAAGAAGCGCTCGAAAACATCGTCGATCTCCGACATCGTGGGACCCGTTTGCGAGAGCGGCGATTTTATCGCCAAGGACCGCAGGATCGCGTCCGTCGGCAAAGGAGACCTTCTCGTCGTCATGTCCTGCGGCGCGTATGGTTTTGTGATGTCTTCTAATTATAATTCACGTCCGCGTGTTCCCGAGATCGTCGTGAAGGGGAGGAAGTTTTACGTCGCCCGTTTGCGCGAGACCCGCGAAGACCTCATCCGCAGCGAACGTATCATTTCTGAGGTGGTTTGACATGACGTTTGAATTCGTCAAGCTTTCCGGAGCCGGCAACGATTTCATTCTCGCGGACAACCGGCGCGGCGCGCTCAAGGATCTTCCGGCGCTCGCGAAGAGGTTGACCGACCGTAAGCGCTCGATCGGCGGCGACGGACTGATCGTGATGGAAAAATCACGACTGGCCGATCTTAAGATGCGGATCTTTAATTCCGACGGCAGCGAAGCGGAGATGTGCGGCAACGGCGTGCGCTGCGCGGCGAAGTTTGCCGTCATGAAGCGCATGGCGGGACGCAAAGCCTCTATCGAGACGCTCGCCGGGATCATCGGCACTCAGGTCAAAGGCAATGTTGTCCGCGCGCGCCTGACGGATCCGAAGGATCTCAAGATCGGCATGGCGGTCCGCCTGGACGGGCGTGACGAGAAGATCCATTTTGTGGACACCGGCGTGCCTCATGCGATATCGGTGCACGCTTCGGTCGAGTCTGTCGACGTGGTGAACGCGGGGCGCGCCATCCGCCGGCACAGCGTGTTCGCCCCGCGCGGCACCAACGCCAATTTCGTCGCGATCGACACGAAAAAAAACGAGATCGCCGTCCGCACTTACGAGCGCGGCGTCGAAGACGAGACGCTCGCCTGCGGCACCGGTTCCACGGCCGCCGCACTCGTGGCGGCGGAGCTCAAAGGACTTCGTTCGCCGGTCACGGTGCGCACCCACGGCGGCGACGTGCTCAAGATCTATTTTTCAAAAGACGGCGGGCGCTTCCACGATGTGTATCTGGAAGGGGTCGTCAAAAGCAATTTCGAGGGGAGGCTCTCCGTATGAAATCCAAAGTCGAATTCAAAGGCTCCATCACGGCGCTCGTCACGCCGTTCAAGAACGGCAAGCTGGATGAGAAGGCCTTACGCCGCATTGTCCGGGATCAGATCGACAACGGCATCGACGGACTTGTCCCTGTAGGCACCACGGGCGAATCCCCGACGCTTTCGTACCGCGAGCACGAGCGGGTCATCCGGATCACGGTCGAAGCCGCCAATGGGGACGTGCCGATCATCGCCGGCACCGGTTCCAACAGCACCGACGAAGCCGTCATGATCACGAAATTCGCCAAGAAAGCCGGCGCGGACGGGGCGCTTTTGGTGTCGCCTTATTACAACAAGCCGACCCAGGAAGGTCTGTTCCGTCATTACGAAGCCGTCGCGAAGGCCGTCGATATTCCTATCGTGCTTTACAACGTCCCGGGCCGCACGGCGGGGACCATCCTGCCCGAGACGGTGGCGCGTCTGGCCAAGATCCGTTCGATCGTCGCGATCAAGGAAGCGACCGGAAGCATGGATCAAGCGTCGCACATCATGTCGCTCTGCGATATGACGGTCCTCTCCGGAGATGATTCGCTGACACTTCCGCTCATGGCGTTGGGCGCCAAGGGCGTGATCTCCGTCGCGTCCAACATCGTGCCGGCGGAAGTGTCCGAGATGGTCGACCTGTTCTTTGCAGGGGATCTCGAGGGCGCCCGGGCCATGCACCTTAAGCTTTTCCCGCTTTTCCGGGCGCTTTTTTTCGAAACGAATCCGATCCCGGTGAAGCGCGCGATGAAGCTTCTCGGCCATTGCAGCAGCGAGACCCGGATGCCGCTGACGCCGATCAGCGCCGACGTCGACAAGAAGCTCATCGCGGCCATGCGCGCGTTCGGTTTAAAGGTGAGGGCGTAAGATGTCCGCCAAGCCTATCCGCGTTGCGGTCAACGGAGCTTACGGCCGTATGGGCACGCGTATTCTTTCGATCGCCGCAGCGTCGTCGTCCGAATTCGAGATCGCGGGCGCGTTTGAGCATTCCAAGAGCGGCTTGATCGGCAAGGACTTAGCGCTCGGCGAAGGCCGCACAACGAAGATCGAGAAGCTTTCGCTCAAAGGGAAGGGTGTCCTGATCGATTTTTCAAGTCCGGCAGGCACGCCCGTGGCGCTCGAAGCGGCCAAGAATGCCGGCTGGGGTCTCGTTGTCGGGACCACAGGTCTTGACGCGCCCACGCACGAAGCGCTCCGCGCGGCCGCAAAGAAGATCCCTGTCGTTTTGTCGTCCAATATGAGCGTCGGGGTAAACCTCATGCTCAATCTGGTGGCGCAGGCCGCCCGGTCGCTCGGCAAGGATTTTGACATCGAAATTACGGAAGCCCACCATCGTCACAAGAAAGACGCCCCGAGCGGCACCGCGCTCATGCTGGCGGCCGCCGTGGCTTCGGCAAAAGGCTGGGACTTGAATCGCGTTCTGCGTTACCGCGCTGCCGGCAAGAGCAAAGCGGAGCGCGGCCACGAAGAGATCGGGATGCAGGTGATTCGCTCGGGTGAGATCGTGGGAGATCACACCGTTCTTTTTGCCGGTCCGTCCGAAGTCATCGAGATCACGCACCGCGCCCAATCCCGCGACGCGTTCGCCCGCGGCGCGCTCACGGCGGCTGCGTTTCTTTCCAAAAACACCAAAGGATTCTATTCCATGCAAGATGTTCTCAGATGACCCCACCACCACTTTGTCTCAATTCGCGCAGCGAATTGGCCGTATATGCGGCCAAAGAGGTGGTGGGGTGAATTTTTTTCTGGAGGAATCGGATCGTTTAAAAGCGCTTCCCCCGTATCTTTTTCTGGAGATCGACCGTGCCAAGCGCCGAGCGATCGAAAAGGGCGTAAAGGTCATTGATTTCGGCGTGGGTGATCCCGACCAGCAGACACCGCGTTTCATTGTGAATGCGATGCAGAAGGCCGCAAAGGATCCGAAGAACCACCATTATCCGCTCGACCGCGGCAGCGCGGCGTTCCGCCAGGCGGCGGCCTCGTGGCTCCGGAAGCGCTTCGGCCAGCAGTTCAATCCCGACACCGAGATCCTTCCGCTCATCGGCTCCAAAGAAGGTATCGCGCATCTGCCGCTGGCGTTCATCAATCCCGGCGACGTCACGCTCGTTCCCGATCCCTGCTACCCGCCGTACAAGAGCGGCACGCTCTTCGCGGGAGGCGAGTCGTATCTCATGCCGCTTAAAGAAGAGAACGGTTTCCTGCCCGATCTTGATTCTGTGCCGCCCGCGGTGCTACAAAAGGCCAAGATGATCTTCGTCAATTATCCGAACAACCCCACCGGCGCCGTCGCCCCGAGGGCGTTTTACGAAAAGCTGGTGCGCTGGGCCGCGCATCACAGGATCCTGGTGGTGTCGGATCTGGCGTATTCAGAAGTTTATTTTGGAAAGCAGAAGCCGCTGAGCGTGTTTGAAGTGTCCGGCGCGAAAGAAGTCGCCATCGAGTTTCACTCGCTCTCCAAAACCTGCAACATGACCGGCTGGCGTTTGGGTTTTGCCGTCGGCCGCGAAGAAGCGATCTCGGCGCTCCTGCGCGTCAAGTCGAATATCGATTCCGGCGTTTTTACCGCCGTTCAGGCGACGGGCATCGAGGCGCTTAAGAACAGTTTTGGTTTTTCGAAGAAGACCAACATCGTCTACCGCCGCCGCCGGGACCTATTGGTTGCGGGCTTAAAGGAGCTCGGTTTCCCGGTGAAGGCCAACGAAGGATCGTTTTACGTGTTCACGCGTCTTCCGGGCGGTCAGAAGGATTCGACGCTTTTTTGCAAACATTTTCTCGAGAGCGTCGGCATCGTGGCGACGCCGGGCGTCGGTTTCGGTAAAGCAGGCGAGGGCTATGTGCGCTTTACGCTCACCGTGCAGGAAACGGACATCCGTGAGGCCATTTCACGCATGAAAAAGGCGCTCTAAATGGCACTCGTCTATCTGGGGGTCGGTTCCAACATGGGGGACCGGGAAGCGAACATCCGCCGCGGGATCTCCCTTCTTAAGGAGCACGAGGATATCAAGGTCTTGGAAGTATCTCCGCTCCACGAGACCGAGCCTGTCGGCGGGCCGCCTCAAGGTCTGTATTTGAACGGCGCCATGAAGATCTCAACGGATCTTTTGCCTCTTGACCTATTGTCCCAGCTCAAGATGGCCGAGCGCCGTCTTGGCCGGATGAAAAGCGAAATTCCGGCCGCTCCGCGTCCGCTCGACTTCGACATCCTTTTTTATGACGATGTCGTGATCGTCGAAGGCAAGCGTCTGACGATCCCGCATCCGCGCATGGCTGAACGCGTGTTCGTGCTGCAGCCTCTTTCTGAGATCGCGCCGGATGTCGTCCACCCGCGTCTTGGCAAGACGGTCCGCGAGCTTTACGAAGAGCTTCTCCAACATGCAAACGATCCGGGGAACGCGCAAGCTTAGAGAGACGCTCGATGCGCTTCGGCGCAAAGGGCGTTCGGTAGGTTTTGTTCCGACGATGGGCGCGCTCCATGAGGGGCATCTCTCGCTCGTGCGCCGATCCTCCCTGGAAAACGCCGCTACGGTCGCCAGTATTTTCGTGAATCCGCTTCAGTTCGGCCCGAAGGAGGACTACAAGCGTTATCCGAGGCAGGCGGCGCGCGACAAGCGCCTCCTCGAAACGGAAAAGACGAGCTACCTTTTTCTGCCTTCGGCCGACGAATTGTATCCGGACGGATTCCAGACGCGCGTCGAACCGGGGGAGCTTGCGGCGCCGCTCTGCGGGAAGAGCCGCCCGGCGCATTTTGCCGGTGTTTGTACCGTGGTCCTCAAGCTTTTGAATGCCGTCGGCCCGTGCACCCTGTATTTGGGACTCAAGGACTACCAGCAGTACAGAGTCCTTGAGCGCATGGTGAAGGACCTTGATCTGCCGGTAACGGTCGTCGGCTGTCCGATCGCGCGCGAAAAAGACGGTCTGGCGATGAGTTCACGCAACGCGTTCCTGTCCGGCGAGGAGCGGCGTGAAGCCCCGGCGCTCCGCCGTGCGATCTTAGCCGCGGGAGCGGAATTGACCGCCGGCGGGGGCGTCGCTGCCGCCCGCCGCGCAGGGGTCCAAGCGTTGACGCGTGCCGCGCGGATGCGGCTCGACTATTTTGAGATCGTGGACGCCGCTAGCTTAAGGAATGTGGTAAAATCAACCGCTGGTTCGGAAGTGCTCGTCGCGGCCGCCGTGTTTTTGGGGCGGGCGCGGCTCATCGATAACGCGACATTCAGGGTGTGACATGCTCCGAGTTCTGATGAAATCCAAGATCCACGGCGCCACGGTGACCGAAGCCAACCTTCAGTACACCGGCTCTATCACCATCGACAAAGATCTGTTGAAAGCCACGGACATGTGTCCGTTCGAACGTGTACAGATCGTGAATCTCCACAACGGGACCCGCGTCGAGACGTATGTGCTCGAGGGGCAAGCGGGTACGGGCACGATCTGTATGAACGGCGCGGCTGCGCGCTGGGCCGAGATCGGCGACAGAGTGATCATTATTTCGTACGGGCTTTTCACGTCCGGCGAGATCCGCCGTCATCGCCCCAAGATCGCGTTCGTCGACGGCCGGAACCGCATCAAGAAAACCACCAAGAAGAAATAACCTCTTATGATCAAAGTCGGCATCATCGGCTGCGGCACCATCGGGACGGAGCTGGCACTTGCCTGTCAAAAGCGGTTTGCCGAGGAAGTGACGCTCGCCGCGCTGGCCGATCAAGATCACGCCCGCGCCCGCAAACTCCAACAGCACCTGCGCCCCAAACCCGTCGTCCTGCCGACGGATAAGCTCATCTCACACTGCGATCTGATCATCGAGGCCGCCTCCACCGAGACCGCGTACGACGTGGCGAAGAAAGCTCTTTCTCAGGGTAAGGACATCATGATCATGAGCGCCGGCGGGCTCCTCGGGAAAGAAAAAGAGATCATGAGGCTTTCGCGCACACACCGCTGCTGCCTCTATCTGCCCAGCGGCGGCGTCGTCGGCATCGACGGGCTCAAGGCGGCGCACATCGGCAAGATCCACAGAGTTACTCTGACGACACGCAAGCCGCCTCAGGGTTTTGAGGGATCGCCGTACGTCATCAAGCACAATATCGATCTGAAGAATTTGAAGCAGGAGAAGGTCCTCTTCGAAGGGGATGCCACGGCGGCGGTCAAGGGCTTTCCCAAGAACATCAACGTCTCCGCGACGATCAGTCTGGCCGGTATCGGCGCCAAACGCACAAAGGTCCGTATCATCGCCACGCCCCTCATGCTCGTGAATGTTCACGAGATCTACGTCGTCGGCGACGCGGGCTCTTTCTACACACGCACCGAAAATTTCCCTTCCGAGCAAAATCCGAAGACGAGCCGCCTGGCTATCCTTTCCGCCGTTGCGACGCTTGAACGGATCTTAAAAAACGTCAAGATAGGCACCTGAGCACGATGGGCATGACCGGACCCGACGACGCGGCGCTGGTGGCCGGGTGTTTGGCGGGAAATAAAGATGCCTGGGACATATTCGTGCGGCGTTTCTCGAAGTTGGTGTTTTGGAGCATCCGGAGATCACTTTCTTCGTCGGCGTATTCGGGCCGGCAGGATATTTGCGAGGATATCTATCAGGATGTTTTCCGCAAACTTCTCGAGCCTGACGGGTTGGCTTGTCTGCGCGACCCGAAGGGCCTCCACACGTTTCTCACGGTCATGGCTTGTCACGCGACGCTTGACCGTGTAAAGGGTCTCTCCCGTGCGGACAAGAAGACCGCCGCTGATCTTCATGCCGCAGATGTGGATGAGGATGTCCCTGATGCCTCCGCCTTCCTTCGGGACGGCGCGCCCGGCCCGGCCGAGTCGGCGGCCGCGAGAGAAGGGGCGGTGCTGATCGGGGAGGCGCTCGCAGCACTGTCTCCGAAAGAGCGCGCATGCATGGAATTTCATTATCTCGACGCCAAAACGCACCGGGAAATCGCTGAGATCCTCGGGATGCCTCAGGACACGGTGTCGTCAGTGATCCGCCGGACTCGAGAGAAACTGAAGAATAGGCTCCTGGAAAGGGGTCTCGAAGCATGAACGAATTTGCACCCAGCCGTCGTCTTATTAAGAGAGGGGGACCATGGAACGAATAGACCACAAACTGAAAGCTTATCTTGAGTCTTCGCGCGGGGTTCTACCCGCGAATGACAGGCTTGATGCCTACCCTGCGGTCGAGGACTACCGTCTTTTTATCACAGGCGCTCTTGAAGGCCAGGCGCTCGAGCGGATGTTGGCCCACCTTAAGTCTGATCCGGACGCGCAGAAGCTGGTTCGCGGGGCTCGTGCGCTCATAGAGGCTTCGGCCGAAGCCAGCAGCCAGGACGTTCCCGCCGGAGCTGAGGCGCGCGTTCGCGCACTTGTGAAGAGGAGCCCCCAGGTTCGTTGTCCGCACTGCGGGCAGGGGATCACCCCGTTCAAGAAACCGCTCGCTGTCCAAAGAGCTTGGAGTTGGGCTTGGGCAGCCGGTGCCTGTATTTCGTTTGCGTTATCGTTCGTGTTCCCTTACCGGTACATGCAGTTTCTGGCGCTCACGCTCCTTTTTGGCGTCAAGTGGATCGTTGACCGCCGCGCCCAAAAGACCCAGATCCTTATTTATAAGGCCCTCGCTGAGAATAAAGAGACCCCTCACGAGCATTTACATCGGGCGTCATCTCATTTATAATCGACATCTTCGGAATGGATGATCTATCGGGATGTAGCGCAGCTTGGCTAGCGCGCCTGCTTCGGGAGCAGGAGGTCCAGGGTTCGAATCCCTGCATCCCGACCATTCATCCCCCTATTTTTTATGGTGAGTTCCCAATATGACACTAAAATATTGCCCTGATTCTAAATTGAATCAGGGTTATTTTATATGAAGCGCACCGTCAGCGCCGGCGGCGTCGTGCTGGGGCCTGGCGGCCGCGTGCTTGTCGTGAGCCAAAAAGGGGACTCGTGGTCGTTACCCAAGGGCCATCTGGATCCGGGCGAGGCGCCTCTTGAGGCGGCCCGCCGTGAGATCGCCGAAGAGGCCGGTATCACCGAGCTCAAACTGCTCGGAGAGTTGGGGAGTTACGAGCGCCCCCGTATTGCTAAAGGCGGCCGGGGCGACGACCCTTCTGAGATCAAACAGATCATTCTCTACCTTTTCAGCACGACGCAGACGGAGCTCTGCCCGGCGGACAAAGACCACCCTGAGGCGCGATGGGTCGACAAGCATGAAGTGGCGGCGCTCCTGACGCACCCCAAGGATAAGGCTTTTTTCACCGGAATACTGGCACGGGTCAAAACTTCCGCGTGAGGACCGTCTTTCTTCTTTTGGTCTCCAACTTGTCCGTGTTTGCAGTTTTCTCGATCTTCTATCCCGGGGAGGGGTTCCGAATGACGGTCTTTTGCGGAGGGAAGCGCTCATGAACGTTCTGGTGGCCGGCGATGCGGAATTCAAAAGATCGATCTCTGAGATCCTTGCGCGGCTCAAGATCCGTATTGTCGCGGAAAATGATCCGGCGCGTCTTTTTGCCGCGCTCCGATCGAAAAAAATAGACCTTGTCGTCGTGGATCAGGACGCTTTTGACGGAGCGGCCGCATGGCGCCGTGTTCTTGCGGTGCTCAAGAAAGCCGGCGCGCGGTTCATCGTGCTCTCTTCCAAGAAGGACCGCGCGGCTGTCTTGGAGGCGCGGCGTTTTGGTTCGGCGGACTACATCACAAAACCCTTTAATCACCGCGAATTCATCATGCGTTTTCACGCGGTTTCCCAGAAGAAGACGCGCATCGCCTGCATCGGAGGCGGCACGGGTCTTTTTACGCTGCTCCTGGGTCTCAAGACGCTCCCGAACTCGCTGCTCATCTCGATCGTCAATATGAGCGACGACGGCGGTTCCTCGGGCAAACTGAGCCAGACTTTCGGCATTCTTCCGCCGGGCGATATCCGCCGAAGCCTGGTCGCGCTCTCAAATGCTCCTGATCTGATGAACCAGATCATCCAGTTCCGTTTTGAAAAACGCGGCGAACTCTACGGACACAGTTTCGGCAATATTTTCCTGACCGTACTCGCGGAAGTAAAGGGGAGCATTTCGGAGGCGGTCCGGGCGCTCGCCGATATTCTTAACATCCAGGGGATCGTGCTGCCGGCGACACGCACATTGACCACCCTCGTTGCGAAATTCGAAGACGGGACCGTCGTCCGCGGCGAAAGCAGGATCGATCTTTGCGAGGGCCGGGACCCCGAAACGCACGTGGCGAAGTTATGGCACGACCCGGTGCCGGAATGCGACATCGATGCCTTCGCCTCGATCGTGAACGCCGACGTCGTGACGATCGGCCCCGGCGATCTTTTTACCAGCATCGTCACGACGCTGATGGTCCCCTATATCCGCGAAGCGGTGGTCGCGACGAGCGCCAAAAAAATATACATCTGCAACCTCATGACCAAGCCCGGTGAAACTGCGCGTTACGATGCGCCCGCGCACGTCGCCGAGATCCGTAAAACACTCGGCCGTGATCATCTCGACGCGGTCATCGTCTCCAACACCCGTCTTTCCGAAGAGTCGATCTTTGAGTATGCCAAACAACGCCAGATGCCCGTACTGCCCGGTGCGCTGGCGGACATGCGCCGCGCCACGAAGGCCCGTGTGGTGCTGGCCGATGTCGGCCACGAAACGGAACTGGTCCGTCATGACAGTATAAAGCTCATGGAAGAGATACGCAGGCTTATCGAGCGGGATGGCCGCTAACGGCCGCGGGTGTATAATGCAGCGATGAAGAAAAAAAGCTCTTCCAAAAAAACCCCCAAAGACCTCAAAAGCACCGAGCGGGCCCATATTTTCTTCGAGGGACGCGTGCAGGGCGTCGGCTTCCGCTACACCACCGAAAAGCTCGCTCTCGAGATCGGGCTCACCGGCTGGGTCAAGAATGTCCCCGACGGCCGCGTCGAGGTCTTGTGCGAGGGGGCCCGCGCCCAGATCGAGGCGCTTGTCGACGGCCTCAAGAACAGTGCTATGGGATCGCATATCCGCAAAGTCGTTTGCGACCGGCAAGAGCCCACAGGAGAATTTGAAGATTTTACCGTCGAGTTTTACCTGTGAAGACAGCGAAGGTCATTTCCGGTCTGCGCCGTGAAATAGAACGGCACAACCGCCTTTATTACGAAAAAAACCGTCCCGAGATCGCAGACGCGGAGTACGACCGCAAGCTCAAGGAGCTTGAGCGTCTCGAAAAGGAGCACCCTGAATTCGCATCGCCGGATTCGCCGACCCGCCGCGTCGGTGGGCGTCCCTCGGCGCGGTCCTTCGGCACGGTGACGCACGCGGTCCCGATGTTGAGCATCGACAACACCTACTCCAAAGAAGAGGTCGCCGCGTTCGACGAGCGCGTCAAGAAGCAGCTGAAGGGCGAGCCGTATGAATACGTGATGGAGCCCAAGATCGACGGCGTGTCACTGTCGCTCCTTTACGAAGACGGTGCGCTTGTCCGGGCAGCCACGCGCGGTGACGGGCAACGGGGCGACGATGTCACCGCCAATATCCGCACATTGCCCGATGTCCCCGCAAAGCTGAAAGGTTTGAAAGCCCCGGCCCGCATCGAAGTCCGGGGCGAGATCTACTTGCCGGGCAAAGTGTTTAAGGCTCTCAACGAAGCGAAAGAAGAGGCGGGTGACGAGCGCTTCGCCAATCCGCGGAATGCCGCCGCCGGCTCGCTCAAACTGCTTGATCCCGCGACCGTCGCCAAGCGCGGCCTCCGTTTTATCGCGCACGGCGCCGGTCTGATCGAAGGAGGTTCTTTTAAGACTCACACTGAGATGCTGCGCTGGTTCAAAGCGTCTGGTATTCCCACAAGCCCCTATGCGCGCGTCTGCCCGGCGATCGACGATGTTTTTAAGGCCTGTGACGAATGGAAGACGAAACGCGCGACACTCGACTATGAGACGGACGGACTGGTGTTCAAGGTCGATGATCTGGCGCAGGAGGCGCGCCTGGGCACGACCAATAAGAGTCCGCGCTGGGTGATCGCCTACAAGTTTCCGGCTGAAAAGGCCCGTACGCGTCTTCTCGATATCGGGGTGCAGGTCGGCCGGACCGGTGTCCTCACGCCGGTGGCGCATCTGGAGCCCGTTTTTCTCGCAGGCACGACGGTTTCCCGCGCAACGCTGCACAATGAGGACGAGATCGAACGGCTGGACCTGAAGATCGGCGACTGGGTGCTTGTGGAAAAAAGCGGCGAGATCATCCCGCAGGTCATCGAGGTGCTGGCTCAGAAACGCACCGGCGCCGAAAAAAAATTCAAGATGCCGGATGAATGCCCGGCGTGCGGCTCCGGGGTGTTCCGCGAAGAGGGCGAGGTGGCGCTGCGCTGCGTGAACGCCGGCTGCGCCGCCCAGCTCAAAGCGCGGCTCGGGCATTTTGCGTCCAGAAAAGCGATGGATATCGAAGGGATGGGCGACGCCCTTGTGGAGCAGCTCGTGGAGTTGGGTTTGCTCAAGGATGTTTCGGGTGTTTACTCGCTCGACCGGGAGTCGCTCGCAGGGCTCGAACGGATGGGCGACAAATCGGCCGACAATCTCGTCGCGCAGATCGAAGCCTCCAAAAAACGCGGCCTGGCGCGGCTTCTTTTCGCGCTGGGCGTCCGTCATGTCGGTGTCAACGCGGCCCGCGTCCTCGCCGAACATTTCAGGTCCATGAACAAACTGCGCGCCGCCGGACGCGACGAGATCGATTCCATCCCCACGATCGGCGAAACGATCGCAGAAAGTCTGGAAGATTTTTTTAAGACGACCGCCAATCTACGCATCCTCGAGAAGCTGGAAGCGTCCGGTGTGGTCATGCGCGAAGAAACCAAACGGGTCTCTTCGGCGTTGGAGGGCAAGACGTTCGTATTGACGGGCACGCTCGAGGGTTTTACGCGCGAGCGAGCCGCTGCGCTTATTCAGGAGCGCGGGGGCAAGGTCGCCTCTAGCGTCAGCAAAAAAACCGAGGCCGTCGTCGCGGGCGAAGCGGCCGGGTCCAAGCTCGACGAGGCGCGGCGGCTGGGCGTGAAAGTCCTCGACGAAGCGGCATTCAAGAAACTATTGGAGATTTAAATGCAAACAGGAGGAAGACGAATGCGAAAGACATGGGTTTTTTTGGCGGCAACGCTTGTTCTTGTGAATGCGGCCGGATGCGCCTCGGTCCAGAAAAAATTCACCCGGAAGAAAGATGAGACTTCACGGATACCGAAGGTGATCTACATCGAAGAGGGGCAATACCAAAAGAAGTTCTCGAACGATTATTATTACAAGACGCACTACTCCATGTGGAAAACGTGGCACGATGAACTTCTGCTCAACCTTGACGGCAACGCCAAAAAGACCGAGCGGTGCGCTATCGAGGCCTACAATCACCTTGAGCAGATGTCCAAATATCTGAACGAGGAGAAGAAGGCCCAGCTTAAGCCCATGCTCGACGACATGCAGCGCATCATGAACCGCTTCAGCACCTCGGGATACGGCGACTCCGAGAGGGCGGGCTTGCGTTCTGAGCTTGAAAAATTAAAGCGTCTCATCGCGAACGATTTTTACTATAATAAGATCAAGGAATCGGTCCCTCAGGATCAGGTGGATCTGGGTGGATGAGGCGCTCGGCCTTTTTCTCGATTACGTTTCTGTCGAACGGGGGTTGTCGCGCAACACGCTCCTGGCGTATGGGCAAGATCTGCGCGATTATATTTCTTTTCTGAGAAAACGGAAAGTAAAGACGTTCGAGTCGGTCGACCATCCCTGCGTGCTCGATTTTCTGATCCATGAGCGGGACCGCGGGCAGGACCCCGCTTCGGCGGGCCGGGCGCTCTCGGCGATACGGATGCTTCACCGTTTTCTGGTCCGGGAAAAGAAGGTGACGCGGGATGTCACCGAGGCGCTTGAATCACCCAAGCTTTGGAAGCGTCTTCCGGAATTCCTGACGATGCCGGAAGTGGAGGCGCTGCTCAAGGCGCCGGACCTCAAGGCCGGTAAATCAAAAAAACTGGAAGCGCTGCGGGACCGTGCCTGCCTTGAATTGATGTACGCCACGGGTTTGCGCGCCAGCGAGGTCGGCCGTCTTAAGATCACGAGCTTGAGCATCGGGGACGGCACGCTGCGGGTGACCGGAAAAGGCGAAAAAGACCGCATTGTCCCCGTGGGCCGCATCGCGCGAGGCTACGTCGGCAAGTATCTGGCGGACGTGCGGCCCAAATGGGTGAAAGCGCATACAAAAGACGCCCTCTTCATCACGCGTGTGGGGAAGCCGATGTCGCGGGTGACGGTATGGTCGATCCTCAGGAAGAACGCCAAACGTGCCGGCATCAAGAAGAACGTTTACCCGCATATTCTGAGACATTCTTTTGCAACGCATCTGCTTGAGAACGGCGCGGATCTTCGCGTCGTGCAGGAGCTCCTCGGGCATTCGGATATCGCCACCACGCAGATATACACGCACGTCGAACGGTCGCGGCTTAAAGGCATCCACAAAATGTTCCACCCGCGGCCTTAAAACAGGGGGATTTAAATGTCTCAACGCTCAAGCCAAGTGGCCGAAGAGCTCCGCAAGATCGTCAGTATCGTCCTGTTGGAAAACGTCACGGATCCTCGGCTGGGTTTTATCACGATCACGCGCATTCATCTGACGGACGATCTGCGTTTCGCGCGGATCTTCTACAGTGTGCTCGGCAACGAAGACCAGAAGGAAGCCACATCCGAATCGCTCCAGGAAAACGCAGGGTACATCCGTCACCTTGTGGTGGAGAAGATCAACATGAAGTTTGCGATGGATATCCGCTTTGAGCTCGACAAGTCCATTGACGAGAGCTTCCGCGTCGACAATATCCTGAAGACTATCAAAAAGCCGGAACCGAAAAAGGAAGCTTAACGGTCTGTCATGGACGGCATCCTCCTTTTTAACAAGCCGATCGGCTGGACGAGCCATGACGCCGTGGATTTCGTGCGCCGGCGCACCGGCCAGCGCAGTGTCGGGCATGCGGGCACGCTCGATCCGATGGCGACGGGACTATTGATCCTTTTGATAGGCAAGGCGACCAAGCTTTCAGGCGAGCTGATGGGACTCGAAAAAGATTACGAAGGCACGATGCAGCTAGGTCTGGAAACCGACACGCAGGATCTCGAGGGCTGCATCGTCTCAACGTCGGACTGGCGGGCCGTCACGGAAGACGCCGTGCGGGCCGTCTTTCTCGGCCTCACCGGAACGCAGGCGCAGGCGCCTCCCGCGTATTCGGCCGTGAAAAAGGGCGGGCACAAACTTTATGATCTGGCGCGCAAAGGCATCGCCGTTACGGTGGAGCCGCGGCAGATTGTTGTCTCCCGCTTTGATGCGCTCGCGATGAACGGCCAGGAAGTGCATTTTACGGTGACGTGTTCCAAAGGCACCTACATCCGTTCGCTGGCGTCTTCCGTCGGCGAGCGTTTGGGATGCGGCGCCACCCTGTCGTCCCTGGTGCGCACGCGCATCGGACCCTACCGGCTTTCGTCGGCGCTTCGCGAAGAAGAGGTGCTCTCACAGTCCCACGAGGCCCTCCAGAGCCGTCTGGTCCGCAAGGATCCCTCATGAAGGTTTACAATGACCGTTCGCGCTTTCCGCGCGGGAAACGCTGCGTGGCGGTCGGTATTTTCGACGGTGTCCACCGCGGACACCTGCGTATCCTGAAGAAGCTTCTTGCGGACGCCCGCCGCCGGAACGTCCGATCGGCCGTCGTGACGTTCGACCCGCACCCCGATAAAATTCTCCGCCCGGGTTCGTCTGGCGCCATCTTGATGTCTCTTGCGCATCGCCTGCGTTTTTTCGAGCGGCTCGGGATCGACGACGTCGTGGTGATCCGCTTCGACAGGCGCTTCGCGTCGATATCACGCGAGGCATTCCTCGAAAAGTTTCTGGTGGGCCGTCTGGGCATGTGCGCGCTTTCGGTCGGCCACGATTTCAGATTCGGAAAATCCGGAAAAGGCGATACGGGTTATCTGCGTGAACGTTCGCGTGAACTCGGTTACACGCTTTCGGTCGCGCCTCCTCTCAAGGATGCCGGTAAAATTGTTTCGAGCACGCGCATCCGCTGGTTTATTGACCGCGGCCGCCTGCGTGAAGCGGCCGCCATGCTCGGCAGACCTGTTTCGGTATACGGCGATATCGTTCGAGGCCGCGGGCGGGGAAAAGAGCTCGGTTTTCCAACGGCCAATCTCAACCCTCATCACGAAACGATGCCGCCCTCGGGTGTGTATGCAGCCTGGGGTGACATGGGCGGATTGAAACTTAGGACCGTTCTCCATATCGGCTCCCGGCCGACATTTGGCGAACACGATCGCAGTGTGGAAGCGCACTTTTTGTCGTTCCATGGGGATGTGTACGGAAAAGAGTTGGAACTTTTGTTTGTCTCCCGTTTGAGAGGAATTAAAAGATTCAAAAGTCAGAAAGAGCTTATTCTCGCCATCCGGAAAGACATTCAAAAAGCCTCCCGGTTTCTCCGCAGGCTCCCTCGGGAAAACGCTGTACAAAACGCACGCTAAGTCGTACAATGCACCCCGAACGCCAAATCACCGGTCCCGGGACGTTGTGTCCCGATCTGGTTCCAGCGTGTTAAATTAAGAAGGAGCACGACTTAAGTGACACTCGAAAAAGCCAAGAAGCAGGAAGTCATCACCAAATACCGGACGCACGACACGGATTCCGGTTCCTCTTTTGTCCAGATCGCGGTTCTCACCGAGAGGATCAACAGTCTCGGACAGCATTTCAAATCCCACGTGAAGGACCATCATTCCAGGCGTGGTCTGCTCAAGATGGTCTCGCGGCGCCGCAAGCTGCTTGATTACATCAAGCGCGAAGACGAAGCGGCGTATTATCAACTCATCGAAAAACTCGACCTCAGAAAGTAACCTCCAAGGCCAATGAAAACATACCAAGTCCAGCAGGGCACGAAACAGCTTTCGTTCGAAACCGGCCGCATGGCCAAGCAAGCCGACGGCGCCGTTGTCGTTCGCTACGGCGACACGATGGTTCTGGTCGCGGTTTGCGGTTCGCGCAAGGCGAAGGAAGGCGGCGATTTTTTTCCGCTGAGCGTCGACTACACTGAGAAGCAGTACGCGGGCGGCAAGATCCCCGGCGGCTACTTCAAGCGCGAAGGCAAGGCGACCGAAAAAGAAACGCTCACGTCGCGTCTGATGGACCGTCCTTTGCGTCCGCTGTTCCCCGAAGGCTTTTTCAACGAAGTCCAGGTGACGGCCACCGTTCTTTGCACGGACAAGGAAAACAACGGCGACATCCTCGCGATGAACGCTTCTTCCGCCGCGCTCATGATCTCCGGTCTGCCCTTCATGGGACCTTCGGCCGCAGCGCGCGTCGGGGACGTCAACGGCGAGCTCGTGCTGAATCCCACGTATGCCCAGATCGCGGAATCGAAGCTCGACATGATCGTCGCCACGACCGAAAACGGCATCATCATGATCGAAGCCGGCGCGACGTTCGTTTCTGAAGAGCGCATCGCTCAGGCGCTTGAGTTCGCGATCGAGTCGCTCAAGCCTGTGCTCGCGCTCATGCGCAAGATGCAGCAGGAAGCCAATACCAAGCCCATTGCTTACAAGCTGCAAAGTGTTCCCGAAGATGTCATGAAGACGGTCACTGACCTTTCCAAAAAAGAGATCGACCGCATCAACCGCGAAGAGCGTTCCAAGGAAGGGCGTTCGGAAGCGCTTGAAGCGATCCAGAAGACCTTGATCGAGAAGCTCGTCGTCAAGGACGGTCCGGTCACGGAAGCTCAGGTCAAGCAGGCGTTCCACGACGCGGAGAAAGAAGAAGTCCGCCGCTTCATCGTGGAAGCCGGACAGCGCACCGACGGCCGTAAGCTCGACGAGATCCGTCCGATCACATGCGAGGTCGGCCTCCTGCCTCGCACGCACGGATCGGCGCTCTTCACGCGCGGGCAGACGCAGTCCCTCGGCGTGATCACTCTCGGCACTTCGCGTGACGAGCAGATCATCGACGCGATCGACGGAGACGTCTTCAAGTCGTTCATGCTCCACTACAACTTTCCCGCCTTTTCTGTCGGCGAGATCAAGCCCAACCGCGGTCCCGGCCGCCGGGAGATCGGTCATGGCGCGCTCGCCGAGCGCGGTCTTCGTCCGGTGCTTCCGACAAAGGAAGAGTTCCCTTATACGATCCGCGTCGTTTCTGAGATCCTCGAATCGAACGGTTCGTCGAGCATGGCGAGCGTTTGCGCGGGCTGCCTCGGCATGATGGACGCCGGCGTTCCTCTCAAGGCGCCCGTCAGCGGCATCGCGATGGGCCTGGTGAAGTACAAGGACAAGTTCGCCGTCCTTTCCGACATCGCGGGAGTCGAAGATCATTTGGGCGACATGGACTTCAAGGTCACAGGCACGGAGACGGGCATCACCGCCATCCAGCTCGATCTTAAGCTCAAAGAGTCCATTGATCTCGGCACTCTCAAGAAAGCGTTGGAGCAGGCCAAGCAGGGAAGGCTTCACATCCTCGGCAAGATGAAGACCGCGCTCGCGGCTCCGCGTCAGGAGCTCTCCGCTTTTGCGCCCCGCATCACGGCTATCAAGATCGATCCCGATAAGATCCGTGAGATCATCGGACCCGGCGGCAAGATGATCCGCAAGATCTCCGCGGAGTCCGGCGCTTCGATCGACGTCGAGGACGACGGCACGGTGCTCATCGCTTCCAGCGATGCCGCATCGACCCGCAAGGCCATCGACATGATCAGCGGCATCACCTCCGATGCGGAAGTCGGCCGCGTTTACGACGCGACCGTGATGCGCATCATGAACTTCGGCGCGTTCTGCGAGATCCTTCCCGGCAAGGAAGGTCTCGTGCACATCTCCGAACTCGACGAAAAGCGTGTCGAGACGGTGGAGAGCGTGATCAAGATCGGCGACAAGTTCAAGGTCAAGGTGATCGAGATCGATTCCCAGGGCCGTATCAACCTCTCAAAAAAGCAGGCCGGGATAGACGGTCCTCCGGTCGTGAAAAAGCGCGAACCCCGTGAAGACGGTAAGAGTTTTAGTCAAAAGAAGTCCTGGCGCTAAGGAGTTCGCGCTGCCGGCGTATCATTCCGCCGGCGCGTCGGGAATGGACTTGATGGCCGACGTGGAAGCAGACGTGACGATCGCGCCGGGCGAGATCAAACTCGTCCCGACCGGGATCTCCGTCGCGCTTCCGCTCGGTTACGAGGCCCAGATCCGGCCCCGCAGCGGCCTGGCTCTTAAATACGGCATCACGTTCGTCAACACACCCGGAACGATCGACAGCGATTACCGGGGCATCATCTCCCTCATCGTCACGAACCTCGGCAAGGAGCCTTACGTCGTGAAGCGTGGCGCGCGTTTAGCCCAGATGGTCATCCAGGAAGTTATCAAAGCCGAGATCGAAGAGGTCGATGACCTCGACATCACGGCACGCGCGCATGGCGGCTTCGGCCACACGGGCATCTGATGGACGAACATAAACGCGGGGAAGTGCTGGCGTTTTTCTGGTTCGTCGTTTCCGCGCTGACGCTTTTGGCGCTGCTTTCCTACACCCCCGACGACATCGCGTTCGAAGTCTCCACGCCCAATTCCCCGAGCCATAATTTTGTCGGCGTTTTCGGGGCGCATACCGCGTGGCTTCTGATCCTTCTTTTCGGCAAGACTTCCTATTTCCTGGTGCCTCTCTTTCTTCTCTGGGCGTTGGCGAAATGGTCCGGGAAAAAAAGCCAGAAGGCCTGGCTTAAGATCTTCTCCACGGTTATTTTTTTTAGCTCCGCGTGCGCGCTTTTCTCGCTCATCGCGCAAGCAACCGAGATCGACCGCTTCAACGCAGGCGGCATCATCGGCTTCTACTTTTCCGCGGGATTGTCGGCGATATTCGGGAACGCCGGGATCTTCGTCGCATTATCTCTCTTTTTTCTTTCGATCATCCTTGCGACCGAACTTCTTCTGCTCCAGATCGCCACGGGGCTTTTCATGAAGACCAGGGACGTTGTCGTCCCCGCGCTGCTCAAGGCTTCCGAGAAGGATGCCGTGCGCCTGGCGGCGAAGCCGGCCGATGCGAAACAGGAGAAAGTGTTCGCGTTTCCGCCGATGTCCGAAAAGGCCGGTGATGCCAAGAAGCCGTTGATGGGGGCGCTGCCCAAGTTTCCCGATCCGAGGGATATTTTCAAAGTGGGGGCCAAGGACCCGGGAGCCGGGAAGCCGGTCGTTTTGGGTCAAAGCGAGGAGGCGCCGAAAGCCGCCGAGAAACCCAAGATCAAAGTTTCGCTGCCTAAGACCGAAGAACCGAAAACGCCTGTTAAGACGCCGCTCGAACCCGTCGAAGAGCTCATCGAAGGGTCCTATCAGATCCCTTCGCTCGATCTTCTCCAATCGCCGCCGGATCTTGACACGGTCAACATGCAATCTTCGCTTGAAGCCAGCTCCCGCGTTCTCGAGGACACGCTCCGTGATTTCGGCATCGACGCCAAAGTGGTCGAGGTGGAACAGGGGCCGACCATCACGCGGTACGAGCTTCAGCCTGCGGCCGGCGTTAAAGTGCAGCGGATCACGTCGCTTGAAAATGACATCGCGCTCGTCATGCGCGCCGCAAGCGTGCGTATCGTGGCCCCGATCCCCGGAAAGTCCCGCGTGGGCATCGAAGTGCCCAACACGCTGCCGTCGACCGTTTATCTCAAAGATGTGCTCTCATCGCCGGAATTTCAAAACGAGAGATCCAAGATCGCGGTCGTGATCGGCAAGGACACGGCGGGGGCTCCGCTGATCTGCGATCTGGCCTCGATGCCGCATTTTTTGATCGCCGGCGCCACGAATACCGGCAAGAGCGTTTGCATCAACACCATCATCACGAGCATTCTTTTCAAATCCACTCCCGACGAAGTGAAATTCATCATGATCGATCCTAAGATGGTGGAGCTGCATTTTTACAACGACCTGCCGCATCTCATCTGTCCGGTGGTCACGGACAGGGCGAAGGCGTCCGGTGTGTTGGCCTGGCTGATCGGTGAGATGGAACGGCGCTACAGGCTTCTGGCGAAGGTCGGCGCGAAGAACATACTTGCTTTTAACGAAAAAGTGGATAAAAAACAGATCGTGCCGGACACGATCGCCAAGAACGAGTCGTTTGACGACGAACCGATCATCGTCCGGAAGATGCCTTATATCGTGCTCATCATCGACGAGTTGGCGGACCTGATGCTTTCATCGGCCAACGAAGTCGAAACGGCGATCACGCGTTTGGCGCAGCTTGCGCGCGCCGTCGGGATCCACATGATCCTGGCCACGCAGCGGCCGTCGGTGGATATTATCACCGGTGTCATCAAGGCCAATTTCCCGGCACGCGTCGCGTTTCAGGTGGCATCGAAAGTCGATTCCAGGACCATCCTCGACGAGAACGGCGCAGACAAATTGCTCGGCCGCGGCGATCTTTTGCTCATGGATCCGCGCAAGTCAAAGCTCGTGCGCGCACAAGGCGCTTGGGTGCAGGATTCTGAGATTGAAAAAGTCACGTCGTTTATTAAGAATCAGCGAAAGCCGGTCTACCAGGAAGGTATTGTTCCGACGGCCGGAGAGAAGAAGCAGGGATCCTTCGGTGAATTCAGGCGCGATGAGGTGTATGATGAAGCCAAGCGCGTTATTCTCGAAACGGGCCAGGCGTCGGTTTCCATGATCCAGCGCCGTCTTGGCCTCGGTTATACGCGCGCCGCGCGGCTTGTAGACATGATGGAGGAAGACGGCATCGTGGGTCCGTACCGCGGCGCAAAACCCAGAGAGATCCTCGTCGAGCGCCCGAAAAGCGCCGAGCCGCCTAAGGAGGCCGAAGAATGACTTCGATTGGCAATACCCTCAAAGAAGCCCGCGGCCGGAAATCGTTGACGCTTGAAGAGGTCCACGCGAAGCTCAAGATCCATCCGCGTGTGCTCCAGCTCCTCGAAGACGACCGGTTTGAAAAGCTCCCAAGCCCTCTTTTTGTAAAAAGCTTCATCAAGACGTACGCTGAATTCCTCGAAGTGAACGGCGAGGAGCTCGTCCAGACCTACGAGCGCGAAAGCCGCCGCGACCCCGAGCAGGTGCTTTTCATTAAACCTGCAGAGGTGAGGATGAGGGAGGCGGAAGCAAAAGCCACGCCATGGAAGCCTATTGTAGTCGTCGTCGCGTTGATCCTTGCGATCGCCGCCGGGTACGCCGTATTCAAAGGGGCTAAGGTTTTTCGCGCCCGTCAGGCTGTGGTTAAAAAGGCTGAGCCTGTAAAATCTTCAAAGTCTGCAAAGGGCCGCAAGCCCGCCGTGTCCGGGGTTGTGTCAGGCGCCGCGACGGCGACGCAGGGCAAAGAGTGGCTGCGCAGCCCCGAGCAGGGGAATTTCCCTAAGATCGCGAAAACAGAGCCTTTGGAACTGACGGTCCGCGCCGTCGACAACGTGTGGCTGCGCGTGACCTGCGACGGAAAAGTCCTTTTTCAGTCCATTCTGCACCGTGACACGCAGGAGCGCTGGCTCGCCAATCAGTCCGTCGAAATTTGGACGGGCAACTCTTCCAATATGTCGCTTGTCCTGAATGGGCGCTCGCTCGGCTCTCCGGGTAAGGGCGTCGTGAAGAAGATGCTCATCACGCGCTCCGGGGTCAAAACCCCCTCATGAAGGTTGGTTTGGTCAGTCTCGGTTGCGCGCGCACGCTTGTCGATTCGGAAGTCGCTCTTGGGAGTCTCCAAAAACACGGCTATACCATCGTGCGCGACTTGAAAGATGCCGATGTCGCGGTGGTGAACACCTGCGGTTTCATCGAAGAGGCCAAGGTCGAGTCCATTGAGACGATCCTGCGCCTTTGCGAAATGAAAAAAAAGGGCAAGCTCAGCGCCGTCGTCGTGTTGGGGTGCCTCGCGCAGCGTCACGGCGAAGAGCTCCGCAAGGAGATCGGCGACGAGGTCGACGCCATCATCGGCACTGACAGCTTTGAAGATCTTCCCCGCCTTCTCGAACCCCTCAAAAATAAAGCCAAGATCTACGAAGTGAAAGACAAGCCGCGCTACCTTCTCACCGAGGATTCTCCGCGCTACTCACTCACGCCGGAATACATGGCGTATGTCAAAATTTCAGAGGGCTGCATCAACGCCTGCTCCTATTGCGTGATCCCGAAGATGAAGGGCGTGCACCGGTCGCGGACCATTGAGTCCGTCGTCGCGGAGATCGAGCGTCTCTCGTCGGAGAGAAAACTCTCCGAGATCAATCTCATCGGACAGGACACCGCGGCGTTTGGGTATGACCGGGGACACGTGTTCGAGCTTCCGCTTCTTTTGGATGCGATCCAAAAATTGGACCGTGTGCCCTGGGTCCGTCTTCTGTATGCTCACCCTGGCCACGTGACGCAGGAGCTTATCGACGCGATCGCCCGCAACGCGGCCATCTGCAAATACGTCGATTTTCCTATCGAGCACAGTCACGACGCGATGCTTAAGCGCATGAACCGCGGCGTCACGCGCGAGAAAATGATGTGGGGGATCAAAGCGCTGCGCAAGCGCATGCCCGGTGTCTGCATCCGCACGACGGTCATCGTCGGTTTTCCGGGTGAGACGGAAGAAGAATTCCAGGATTTGATGGATTTCCTGAAAGAGGTGCGTTTTGAGCGGCTCGGCGCCTTTATGTATTCCGAGGAAGAGGGCGCCCGGTCCGTCGGCATGGCGGATCCGATCCCGGCCAAGGTCAAACAGGAGCGCTTCAATGCCGTCATGGCCCAGCAGCGAGATATTTCAGCCGAGCAAAACGCCGCGCTGGTCGGCAGCACGATCAAGGTCCTCGTCGACGAACAGGACAAAGAAGGTCTCTATTACGGCCGTACGCAGGCCGATGCCCCGGATGTCGATTGCCAGGTGATTTTCCGTTCGGATAAAAAGCTCACACCTGGTGATTTTACGGATGTGCGGATAGAAGATTCGCTTGAATACGATCTTCTCGGGACGAGTGTGAACCCCGCCCTTCCAAACTCCGTCGCTTTCCGGGAAGGAAGGGCGGGGTGAACGTCCCGAATCAGTTGACCTGCCTGCGCTTCGTCCTCGCGTTGGTATTCATGATCTTTCTTGGCTTGCCGGGGGCAATTTTTAAGGCCGCCGCGCTAGCGACCTTCCTTTTGGCTTCCTGGACCGACTGGATCGACGGGCGGATCGCCCGCCGCCTGAATCAGATCACTAAGTTCGGCAAATTGATGGACCCGATGGCGGATAAATTCCTGACCATCACGGCGTTCGTCATGTTCGTCCAGTTGGGGCTCGTCGCAGCGTGGAGCGTGACCATGATCGTGATGCGGGAGCTCTTTGTCACGGGGGTGAGGACGACGACCACCGGTGGTGACACCGGCGCGCGGCTTTCGGGCAAGCAGAAGACCGTGCTTCAGTTCATATTTATCGTCGGCGTGCTTGTGTTCCTCACCCTGAGGGAGACCGGCGTATGGCCTTCTGAATGGACACCGGCTGCCCTGAGCGCCATCCATGTCGGCATGGCGGTGATCGTGGCGATCACGCTTTTTAGCGGTTTCCGGTACGTGCTCAAGAACCGATCGACCATTTTTGACTGACCCCGTCTTAAGACGGACTTAAAAGTTTTTTAGCAGCGCGCGCCTCAGGAGGTCCAAAGCCATCCTTGCGGCGCGCGATTTTATTTCCGCGCGGGTGCCGTAAAAGCGGTTCTCGTGGACGGTGATCTTGCGGGGGCTGGATAGAGCGATGTAGACTAGGCCGACGGGTTTTTTGACGGACCCGCCTGATGGACCCGCAATGCCTGTGATCGCGATCCCGTAACCTGTGCCAAAGACTTGCCGGACATTTTTGGCCATGAGCCATGCGGTTTGAGGGCTCACGGTGCCATGTTTTTTCAACACTTCTTCCGCCACCCCGAGCAGATCTTCCTTGATACGGTTCGAATAAGCTACGAGAGAGCCGGCAAAATAATCCGAACTTCCGGACACGTCCGAGAGAAGATCCGATGCCAGTCCTCCGGTGCAGGATTCTGCAATGGAGAGCGTGGATTTTTTTTTCCGAAGAAGCGCGCCGAGCGCCGAAGCGACCGTTTCGTTGTCCACGCCGTAAACGTCGGCGCCAAAGCGCCGGCGCACTGTTTTTTCGACCCGGTCCGCCGCGGCCAGTGCTTTTGCGCGAGAAACATGCTTGCTCATAACGGCGAGCTCAACTTCGCCGGGTTTTGCGTAAATTCCCACCGTGAGGGGAGGACGCGACTTGAGAAGATCGGGCACTTTTCGCGCCACGTCGATCTCAAGAAGCCCCGAAATACGGATCGTGCGCTTGATGAAATGTTCAGGCCGCACGTTGGCGCGGCGCAGGAGTGTCGTGAGTACGGGCTTAAACAGCGGCTCGAGCTCCTGGGGAGGCCCCGGAAATACGGCGATCCATTTTTTGCGTCCCTCAAATACGGTTTCGCACAGGAGAGCGGGCGCCGTGCCGACGGGATTTGGGAACACGATCGCGCCCACGGGTAAACGGCATTGACGTCCGCTCAGAGAGGTCATTTTATAACCCCTCGATTCAAGTCTTTGCTTGATGTGGCGCCAGGTGGGTTGATGGACGGCTAGAGGCCGCCCGAGAAAGCGAGCGAGACCTTCCAGGGTCACGTCATCCTTGGTGGGCCCCAGCCCTCCGCTTGCCACGACCGCGTCCGAGCGCCGGAGGGCTTCGGCGAAGGCTTCGGCGATCCGGCCGACGTTGTCTCCAACGGAGGTTTGCCGGTAAACGTCAACGCCGCTTTCAGCGAGCTTCTGGCTAAGGAAGCGGGCATTGGTGTTAAGAATCGAGCCCAGAAGGAGTTCCGTTCCAATTGAGAGGATCTCAGCTTTCACCCCACCACTCGCTTTTGGCGCAAAGCGCCATTTATTCCATAAATCGCCTTTGGTGAATAAGCGGGTGGTGGGGTCATATCTTCAAGTATACGATTTTTTTTGAACGAAATCTATGACCTCCGTCGTCTCTTAAAGTAGCTTTACACTCACAACAGGAGGTTGGTATAATTTGAACACTCATTTTCAGGCAGTTTTGCCCATAAAACCGGAGGTTTCAGTGATGTCTCGCCCCAAAGAAGCCGTCAAGAAGGAAGAGAAGCCTGTCGCTCGCGAAGCCGTTAAAGGCGATCAGAAGCTGACATCAAAGGAAGCTTTCGCCGATAAGCAAAAAGCGATCGAGTCCGCCGTTTCCCAGATCGAAAAGCATTTCGGCAAGGGCTCTATTATGACGCTCGGTGTCAATTCAGCCAAAGTGGATATTGCGGTGATCCCCACAGGAGCGCTTGCGCTGGATGTGGCGCTCGGCGTGGGGGGCATTCCCCGCGGCCGCGTGACTGAGATCTATGGACCGGAGTCGAGCGGCAAGACGACGCTGACACTCAGCATTATCGCGCAGGCCCAGAGGAACAAAGGCGGCTCGGCGGCGTTTATTGATGCGGAGCATTCGTTCGATTCCGCTTACGCCAAGAAGCTGGGCGTGAATCTGGACAACCTTCTGGTTTCTCAGCCCGATACGGGCGAGCAGGCGCTCGAGATCGTCGAGATGCTCGTCAAGTCCAACGCGATCGACCTGATCATCATCGACTCGGTGGCGGCGCTTGTTCCCAAGGCTGAGATCGAAGGCGAGATGGGCAGCTCCCACGTGGGGCTTCAGGCGCGCCTCATGAGCCACGCGCTGCGCAAGCTCACGGGCATCATTTCAAAGTCCAGGTCCTCGGTGATCTTCATCAATCAGCTCCGCGAGAAGATCGGCGTCATGTT
>ORJL011378724.1_pt1 | contig 45854 bp, 47 predicted proteins | sample 1779941 | NCBI WGS metagenome assembly ORJL01 (sample SAMEA104232317, study PRJEB22302) | groundwater metagenome | biome: forest; feature: aquifer; material: groundwater | place: USA | collected 2011-08-07 | depth 5.8 m | reverse complement strand
TAAACACTGATGGGGTTTTTTATAAAAATGAGCACCTATCAATTAATGCAGTTAAGCTAGACCACACAACTATCTGTCTTGGTTATTCTATTGTAGAAGCTGACAAAAGAAAAATCAATCTGGACTATCTAAAAAAATTTGGGCTTTCAAAGCACCCATTGCTTGGAAAATTGCAAAGAGGGGAATCTATAGTTTACAAAGGAAAAAAGATTACAGCAGATAAATCTACAGTCATTAAAAAAGGTAAAAAAATCACTATAATCACAGATACCAAACTTTGCAATCAATGTTATCCTATTTCAAAGGACTCTGACTTGCTTATATGTGAATCTACATTTCTTTCAAATTTAAAAGAAAAAGCATCCGATTATAAGCATCTGACAGCAGAACAAGCTGCTTTAATAGCAAAAAAATCAAATTCAAAAAAATTATTTCTTACTCATTTTAGCCAGCGCTATAAGGATTCAAAAGAAATAGAACTAGAAGCAAAAAAGTTCTTTAAGGACTCTCATCTGGCTTCTGATTTACTTTCAGTAAATATTTAGTTACTTTTTCACTCTTTTTTTGAAATAAACAAACCAGGCTATATTTCCCACTATCAAAATTACTACCAGGAAAATCAGCAATCCCTGATTGTTTAAGTTTGATTTAACCCCTACAACTTCTGCGCTTATTCCAACGAAATCTGTTTTGATGGAGTTTAGTGAAATCACGGTCCTTAGTTGTTTTTCTGCTACCTGATCATTGTAATAAACAGAAATCTTTCCGTTATAAATTCCTTCTTTAAATCCACCAGTGTCCCAGAATGCTATTAATTTGCCTTTGGAATTAGTTTTTATTTCCCCATTTGCAGATTTAAATTTTACAATCTCATTCCCTTTTTGGTCAAGCAATGAAATTTCTGCATAAACGTTTTTTAAATCCTCGTTCCACTTGTTTTCTAGCAATATGTCGAATTTTGCTATTCCCCCAAACTTGAAGTTGTTTACCTCAATTGAAAAAATTTCCAATAGTAATTGCCCAACATCAAAGACTAAATTAGATTCTGTAACTTTGCCATCATAGGTAATTGTTGCTTTTGCATAGTACTTCCCTATATTTATAGACTTAGAATCCCAAACTGCATATAAGTCATCCCTCTGTTTTGAGTCAATGCTTTTTGTGTTTGTTGTTATAGTTGTAATTTTTTGGTTATTGGCTCCAAAGATATCTATTACTGCTTTGGCATTTACAATGTTTTGCTCGCCCAAATTACTTAGTGCAACAAAAAATTTAACGGGCTTACCACCATCATTATCAGAAACCTTCAGTTCTGCTTTTGCATACTTTCCAGGATAAGGAACCAATACATGTAGTTGTGAGACCACTGCCGAAGTTGCCCCAACAAATGAGCCTTGATTCTTTTCAGTAATTGGTATTTCTCTAGCAACAATCCTAGTTTCGTAGACGCCTGGTTCCTTTAACTGATTGGGCAGTTGAACATCATAAGTAAAGCTCTTTGAATCTTCATTCTCTTTAAATTCTACTAGTGTATCATGCAAAGTTATTGAATATTTTAATTCGCCTTCAACATAAACTACTACCCCCATTGCCTTTTTTTCATTGTTTATGATGGAAAATTGAACGCTTGTCTTTAGATTTGGTTGAAAATCAATAGTCTTTCTACCAGGAGTAATACCTATTGCTTCAACTAATAATGAAGTATAAATTAGACTAGCAAAAACAATAATTATAATTATTAAAGTTTTTATTTTTAATTTTTTATTCATCTTGCTCAAATATTAATGTTTCATTCATTAATTTTTTATTCAAAACCTGATTTATTTCTAAGACAGCTGCGCCTGTGACTAGTATTGAATTAACAACGCTAATCTTCGTATTGCCAACATTTTTTATTCCATTATCTAATTCTAAAGCAACCAAAGACTGGACTGTAAAACTAGTAGTTTTTTCTTTATTATTTTTAGGATCAATTATTTTCAAATAATATGTGCCGAAATCTAGCCTTCTGTTTACTTTATAATCTGTTATGTTAACAGTAGTATTGATTAAGGGAGTTTCAAAATCTTTATTATTATCTATAATCAGATTATAATAGTTAGAAGTACCTTTCCAGATAATTTCTGGAAACCTGTCATAAATTACTGCTTCATTTTTTGGATTTTTTAAAATAATAAAGCTAGAATAATTAACAAAATAATACAAACTTATAAAAATAAAAGAGACTATTAAAATTGTTTCAATAATCATTTTTTTATGTTTCATTTTAGTGTTTTTACTCTCCTAGCATAGAGCTGAATAATAATGTACTATTTTTCCTGCCGCCGGGCTCATCACTTGGAACTGTAATGTTTATATCGACTCTTGCAACAACCCGGCTATTTGTAAGATTAACATATTTCAGTAAATCGATAGCGGTTATATTGGACAGCGGTATTGGTGTATATCCTGATGTGTTTGATGTTGCCCATCTAAATGCCCCGGAATGATCTGGGGGACCTGTAAAGTTCGTAATTTTATAGCTAAAGTAAATTGTTGGTGATGGTTTGCTTATCCATAACCCAGAATCCAGTAACGATATGTTTACATTTACTAAAGAATTGCCATCATTACTTATTCCAACAGCATTTGGTATATTATCTTCAGTATCATCATAGGATCCAGGAACTAAGCTTGAGAAATTTACAGATGCATTTATAATGCTGATTATTATTACTGATTGGATTGAGAAGTTTCTTTGATAGTTTTGGGCATAAGACCCATAGCTTTCATTGTCATAAGCTCTTACAGTCCAGTTATAGAAGAAGTTATTATCACCTAATTTTGCCAAATCTATAGTTAGGTTAAATGTTGTTGCGGTCAAATTTATATGGCTTCTATTATCAGCACTACATCCAGGTTGGCATGCTATAAACAAATCATAAATATTTACATCTTGCGGATCTGCATCCCAGAGTCTCCATTGGAATGAAGGCGTTCTATTTGTTACTGTTGTATTTCCAGAAGTAGGAATTAATAGTTCTACTTGTGGTATGTTATTGCTTATTTGAATAGTGCTTGAATTAGTCCAAGTGCTATAAGTAGTGTTATCATAAACTATAGAAGAACAGGTCCAATTATCATATTTCTTTAATCCAGTAACTAGGTTTGTAGAACCAGTTGCTGTTCCGTTAGCTACAGTAACAAAAGAGTTAAATGAATTATTTAAAACAGTATTCTTGTACCAAGTGAAATTTACGTGCAATGTACCTTGTTCGTAATCTAATGGTGTTGCTGTGCAATTCAGGGAATGATTCGCATAAAATGGTGGTGTTGGTATTATTGCTGATGTTATATTGGGTGTTACTGTAAAATTGGGGGCTGTATTGGTAGATATTGTTAAGGTAATGTTCCACTGTAGATTGTTAGTTATATTGAATACAGAGCTGTAGTTATTTACATTTTGGACGCTAGTATTTGCAGTTATAGTGTAATTAGTAGAATAATTTTTTGCATCATCTAGAAATGCGACAACTTCTGCTTTCCACTCAGTTACATTTTTCCTTGTAATAAAGCTGGAAGTACTTGGAACTAACTCTGAAAAAACAGAATTTCCAAATCCATATCTATCATAAGCAGTTATGTTTGCATTAGTAGCATTAGTTCCATTACTATAAGTTATATTAACATCTAAATACCAATAAACTATAAGAGTTGCAAGCACATTGAATTCTGACACATTATAATTACTTTGGTTCCAGCTCACATTAAATAAGTATATAGAACCTCCAAGTGGTAACTGTATGTCCAATCCATTGGTTGAATTTAGTATGCTATCTATAATAGAAGTATTAGCCACATCGAAAGTGTTTGAAGTGCTATTAGCCCCAATAGCTGATGATATAGTCTTTAGGTTTTTAAATATGTTGCCAGCACTTGTTAGAGCTACTCCAGTGCTATTAAAGTATATTATAGTATCTATAAACGTGTTTCCTGAACCACCCGATGTTATCCCATGGCTAGAGTTTATGAAGGTCTTTTCTATTGTGTTATTACTAGGGTTTCCTCCTGCAAAAGTCAACACTGGATTTATTTTGCCTCCAATAAAGCTATTATTTGACAATAGGTTTCTATTTGATGTAGTAAGTATTAATCTAACCCTGCCGCTTATACTATAAAGTGTATTGTAACTATAATTGCTGTAGTTTACTCTTGTCAATGATACAGGGTTAATTAAACTTCCAGTTGTTCCGGTATAATTAAACACATTATTTGTTATTGTAAGGTTATTTGAATTAAATGCAGATATCATCTTCCCTAGTGGTTCTATAACAAGAGCTGCACTATCATTAGAAACGAATGAATTTTTATTAAATGTTAGGTTTGTTGTATTTTGAATATGAACAGTTACAACAGATTGCTGATATCCTATAAAGTGGTTATTTTCTATTGTTATATTATCTATTCCTATTAACACTAAACCTCTTCTTGAATTTGTGATATTTTCAAATCTATTGCTTAAAAATGTCAAATTATTATTATAAAAATAAAATCCAGCCAAATTTTCAAAGGAATTATTCACAATATAAGCAGAACCATTTATATTAAAGCCATTATCATACGCAATACTCGAATTCCCAAAACTATCAAATAATGAATTTTTAAATATTAATGTGGAAGCATTTAGAGCAACTAAAAATGTATTATTATTATTAGATATTCCTATTGATGGGGCTGTTCTTATGCTATGATTAAAAATACTTCTATCATCAATAGTATTATTATTATTGTCCAAATCTAATATTTCTAATACTCCATTTGTGTAGATAGTTATGTTTTTTCTATAATCAATATTGTTCATAGTGAGGTTTACATTTCTAAGGCTTAGATTACCCCTGTCTCTTATTGTGATATTTCCATCGATATAGAATGCTTTTGAACTTAACGAGCAAGTAGTATTAATAATCCAATCACCAGTTCCATTATAATCACAGCTTACTACAAAACTTTGCAATGGTGTAAAGTTCCAGTTGCTATTTGAATCATTAGCCCAAAATCTCCATGTTAAGTTATATCCATAGGCAGCTTGTATTCTTGTTACATTTGAAGATGTTCCAGTTAATATAGCTCCAGATCCAAAGCTTATCGAAGTTGAATTTACATATGCTCCTGTTTGGTTTAATTCAAATATGTATGAATCTAAGTCTGAATTATCACTCCAATTACTTGAGAAATTAACCATATAACCAGTTGCTAAAAAAGAAGTTGTGTTAGTTATCATAGTTCCAGCAGTCCAGTTAGGTGGATTAATATCGGGTATATTCAAAGTAATGTTCCACTGCATATTACTAGTAATATTAAATATGGAACTATAATTGCTTACACTCTGAACGCTAGTATTTGCAGTTATAGTGTAATTAGTGGAATAATTTTTAAATACTAAACTATCATTACCTTGTAAAAATACAAATTCGGTAGTATTAAATCTTCTTGTAAATCCATTTGCTCCAACCAAATCAGAACCTTCAAAACTTGTGTTTGACATGTAGAAGGTAACATTTGAATTAGTGGCGTTAGTTCCATTAGAATAGGTTACATTTACATCTAAATACCATTTTATAAAATAACTATTATTTCTGCCAGTGTTATCAAAGAAAACATTTGTACGATTAAAACTTACATTAATAAACTCATTTCCTGCTCCAGTAGTATTGCTATAAATGGCTAAATCATATGCTTGATTTACTATTATTGAATTAATAAATTTAATATTTGTAGCACGACTACCAGTATAGGCAGAAGAAAACACAGTTGCGTTAGTTCCATTTATTGAATTTGTGATTCCAATAAGCCTTGAATTAACTATTTGATAATTTGTGCCACCTGAAAAAATAATACCAGTATTATTATAATAGATTTCAGAATCTATTATATCAATTTGTTCTCCTTCACGTATACCTATACCTTTTGTAGAATTAATTCTCATATTTCTTATTGTATAATTGAGAGGAGTTCCACCTAAAGTTAAAGCTCCTTGAACGAATGATGTGCCACCGCCACCAGTTATATTGTTATATTGCATAAATGTATTGATTGTAGCTGTGCCTAGGCCAATTAAATATGTTCCAGCAGTTCCTAAATAAAAATTATTACCGGTAAAATTTGTATAATTTAAATAAGCAGAAACTATTACTTCTACACCACCAGTGTTAGTAGAACTATCATTAAAAACATTATTTAAAAATGTTACATTATTTAATCCTATAAGGTCAAGTAGACCAAACGTACGGACAATTGAACGATGTAGCGTAAAGTCTTTTATAGTGATGTTTCTAGAATCATAAATAACTAATCCTTTGGCACTACTAACTCCATTAAACATTAGATAATTTCTTTCTAAAGTTACATTCTCTATGCCTCTCATCCATAATAAGTTGTCTGTTGCATTAAAAATCTTATTTCCAGATAAAGTCAAATTACTATTATATAATGCTATATCTGAATGGCTAAATGTATTATTGGTTATATAACTAGACCCATTAATAGTAATATTAATGATAAAATCGAAATAAGAATTTTTCAATATTATGTGAGAACCTCCTAATCCTGTTAAAAACGTGTAATTTTTTGCACAGGCATCACCGCAGAATATACCACCATTTATGCTTCTATTTAAATAACTCTGGTCGTCTATTGTATTATTATTATTGTCTAAATCTAAAACTTCTAATATGCCACCCGAATAAATCGTTATATTTTTAGCATAATCACTTATATTAAAAGTGAGATTTATATTCCTTAAACTTAAATTACCTCTATCTAAAATAGTTATATTTCCATTTATAAAAAAAGCTTTACTTGTTAATGGGCATGTTGCATTAATAATCCAGTTATTACTGCCATTATAATCGCAAGTTACAACAAAGCTTTGTAATGGTGTAAAGTTCCAGTTGCTATTTGAGTCATTAGCCCAGAATCTCCATGTTAGATTAAATCCATATGGAGCCTGTATTCTTGTTACATTTGAAGATGTTCCAGTTAATATAGCTCCAGATCCAAAGCTTATCGAAGTTGAATTTACATATGCTCCTGTCTGGTTTAATTCAAATATGTATGAATCTAAGTCTGAATTATCACTCCAATTACTTGAGAAATTAACCATATAACCAGTTGCTAAAAAAGAAGTTGTGTTAGTTATCATAGTTCCAGCAGTCCAGTTAGGAATTGTGCTAAGCACTAAAAAACTATCTGGTCCTGTTTCTTTTATGTTATTGCTCGTGTCATTCACTATAAATTTCCAGCTCACATTTGTTCCTACTGTTGCTGTAATATAAGTTACATTACTTGATACATTTCCTGAATTTCCAACACTACCAAAGGTATACCTTCTTGAATTTACAAATCCAGATCCTGTGTTTATACTAAATATGAATGAATCTAATTTTACATTATCAGTCCAGTTTGCAGTAAAGTTTACAAACATATTTTGGTATACGTTAGTTTCATTCTTCTTTACACTTGCTGCTACATACCCTGGTTGGGTCGTATCTGGTTGGGTTGTGTAATAAACTGTAATTCTTATGTGATCTATATTGGCTACATTTACTCCGGATGCACTCATTACATTTATCTGAACTCCAAAATTAGCAGAATTAATATCTCCCGCAGTCCATATTAATCCCCACAAATCAGTTGAAGTTCCATATGTCTTATACGCCTCTGTGCTAGGAAAGGCAGTATTTCCTGAGTGGTCTGTGCCTTGACCAACTCCACCCTGGATTATTAAGACAGAACTTTCAGATATTGACCCTGATGCAACTCTTCTTTCTATTTCGACAACAATTCCATTTATTGTGTCATCTGGTGGTATTGAAAATCCAAATCCAGTTGCTTGCAAATAATCAGAAAGCTCATCAACTGCAACATTTGGAGAGGTGGCTGCTGCTCGCTGATTGTTTGAAGTCTGGGCATTTGAAGGATTTACCCATGCATATGATCCTGTTCCATCGCTTGCAAAAGTGCTTCCGTCCCTTGGGCCAGATGAAGGGTCGTATGCATATTCAGTTAGTTCTCCAAAGGTAAAGTTCAGAATTGCATAGCCAGCAATATTCATAAAGTTTGAAAACTCGCCAGTACCGTTGCAAGAATAGTTCTGTAAAAGGAATTTATTTGGTTTTATTATATCATTTTGGTTTATTTCGCTATAATTTAAAGTGTTGTTACTTGAATCAATAATCTTTAGTTGGCTATGTAATAACTCACCATTACAGCTTATGTTTATGAATCTCATTTCATCTGTAGTATTCTTGTCGTCTGTTTGAATTTCTTCCCAGTAAGAATTATTAGAACTAATAATTAAGTCTGCTATGCCCGTAGTTTCAAATTTAACTGTCCATGTTTCATTGTCTCTCAAATAAGTTACAGGGTTTAGTATTGTCAATGACAACTCAAATGTTTGATTGCTTAAATGTGGAACAACCCATTCAATTCTATCAACCAAATCATTGTTATTCAAATCTTTATAAGTAACATTCTCAAATATCTGCTTAGTGCCATTGATGATCCAATAAAGTTTAATGCCTTCTTTTTTTGTTTCTTTTTGTAAATTAATATATGATAGGACATTCTTGTAAGGTATATCACTTGAAATTGTTATTAACTTTTTAAATTCTGTTATATTATTTTCTATAAATTGTGGGGGTGGTGTTTCATATTCTATTTCTATGTCTTTTACTATTTCTTTTATTACTATTTCAGTTTCATTGGATTTTTTGTTTTCAATTACCTTATCAGAAATATCTATGCCTGTATCTTTTTTCTTTACTTTTATGTTTGATGCATCTTTTCTTAAATTTACAGAAATATTACTGGAGTTTTCTAAATTAATGTTCTTTTTCCATTTAACTGGCTTATTAATTTCTGCAGCTAATTGTATATCCTCAGAACTCTCATTTATCTGCCCTGTAGTCATATTAGAAACATTTAAATTTTTCCCTGACAATAAGTAATCTATATATCCTATGTAAAGCTCTGCATTTTCTACATCTACAATGAGGTTATAGCTTTCATCAAAGAAATTTATATTGCATGTTTCTATACATGCAGCCTCAAAGCCTGTTTTAGGATTTTCTTCTTTAACAATTTCTTCTTTTATTGTTGTTAGATTTGTAGTTTCATTAATTGTCTCGATAGTTAAATTTGAAGTAATATTAGAATATTCAGTTAAATTGCCTGTAATATTTATTGTTTCATTTAATATTAAATCTTGTGGTAGATTGGTTATGTTAATTATTTGAATATAAGTTTCATTAGTTATGTTTATTTCAGCAGTGATATTCTCTATTAAAACAGTTTGATTTGTTGTCTGTTCTTCTGAAGTTTCATTTACATGTCCTATAAGGTTTTCTTCAACAACTAATCCAGTTATTTCTGATTTGGGCCTTTCCAATCTGTCTGAGTCAAATATTAGATAACGTTGATTGTCATACTCGACATAAACCCTTGCATAGCCTCCACCTTTAACATAGCCATTTAATTTTATAGAGTTTAAGCTATCAAATTGTGTAGTTGTAAGATTCCACTCGAAAGTTCCATTTTCTGTAAATGATCTATCTATATTATCGAAATATGTCAATCCATTCCCAAAAGAAACAAATCCTGTATACCTTGCTAAAGAAATTATCTCAAATATTACAGCAATAAATACCAAAACTAATGCAAGATTCCTTAATGTATTTAATCTAACCATTATTCCTCTTCTTCTTTGCTCTATTGTAAATAGTCCATATATTTCGCTCATCGCGATTTAGGATGATAGAAATTTCATGATAGCTTAGCTTTCTTATTTCTTTTAGATATTCTATAATGGCCTCTAATGCGCTAAGTTTTCTGTTTCTAAGAACTGAGCTTGGTATTACTAAGTCAAAACCTGTTATTCCATACTTTCCTGATTCCTCTTTTTTATCAGCCAATATTTTTCACTAGTTTCTGACTTCTAAACCAGATTTATACATACTTTTTATGTATTTAAATAATTTTCTAATTAGTTCCATATTAAAAAACATACATTTTATATAATACCTAACAATTTTCAATAGTTATTACACACATTGTATGTATTAATAAAATGGTATTGTTTATATTTTAATAGATTATGCATAGCCGAAAGTGAGGGCTTAGCATTTTTTATTGTTCTTGGAGAAAGGAAAAATAAACTAAAATTGCATCATAGATCATGATTTACCATACTAAAATTGTATTATTAGTCAATTTTAGTAAAATTTATACACTAGCACTAATTACATTAAAATTTGTTACTTCTAGAGTGGTATGAAAATAGAAAAACTTTATAAAATGAAGTTGATTAAAAAAACAAATGAGAGTTATCCTTATTATAATGGATGGTGCTGCTGATTCTGGAAAAAATACCCCATTAAAATCTGCTTATATTCCCAACCTAAATTTCATGGCAAGTAATGGAAAAACCGGGCTAATTTATACTGTTAAAAAAGGGCTTGCTCCAGAGTCTGACGTTGGTGTTCTGTCTTTATTGGGTTATAATCCATTCAAGTACTATACTGGTCGTGGTCCTCTAGAAATGTATGGTACAAATTTAAATTTTAAGAATTTTTTAGCACTTAGGGCTAATTTTGCTACAGCAATAAACAAAAGCATTATTGACAGAAGAGTAGGAAGAACCTTATCTACAAAAGAAGCAAATTCTTTAGCAAATTCCATAAATAAAAAAGTGAAATTGAAAGTGAAATTCATATTTAAGAGCACTGTAGAGCATCGTGCAATACTAGTTTTCAAGTCCAATCTCTCAGACAAAGTCAGTAATACAGATATATCCTATAAAAAAACTGGAAAGATTTCATTAGCCATATCAAATGATGATAATGAATTTAAGTTCTGCAAACCATTTTCTAAAGAAGCAAGAAAAACTGCTTCTTTGATTAACGAATTTACATTAAAGTCTCGTGAAGTCCTAAAGAATCATCCAATAAACAAAAAAAGAATAAAAAAAGGTCTGCTACCAGCTAACTTAATCTTGTTAAGGGATGCCGGAAATAAAATCCCAAAATTACAAAAAATGTTAAATTGGATCTCTGTTTGTTCTATGCCACTAGAGATTGGGATTTCTAAGACTGCTGGAATGAAGATAGTAAAGGCCCAGATTGATGAAAAAAATGATTATTATAAAAACCTGGGTAATGTAGCCAGCAAAGCTATTACTGTAATTAAAAGTAATAAAAACTCAAACATCTATGTTCATTTTAAGGAAACCGATATTCCTGGACATGATGGAAACTTTAATGAAAAAAAGAAGATGTTAGAGTATTTAGACAAAAGATTTTTTTCTGTTCTTAAAAATGTTAAAAATTCATTGATTATAGTAACTTCTGATCATGCCACTCCAGTTTCATTAAAACGCCACTCTTCAGATCCAGTCCCAATATTAATATATGGTAATGGGAAAGACAAAGTAAAAAAATTCGATGAAATTTCATGTAGGAAAGGCTCAATACATATTTCTAATGGTTACAAGCTAATGAAATTTATTCAAAACATTTAAAAATTTAATACTTCTATGCAATTTTATGGAAAAAGATGTAATTATAACATACGAGTCGCTCTATGAACTATTAAGGAGAGAAAAATCGAGGCCAGAACTACAGCGATTAGACCAAACATTTTTTAATGATGTGTTAAAATATTTGGAAGAAAAAAAGGCTATCGTAGAATCGCAAGGAAAAAAAGATAGCATATTCGGCAGTTTGGAAGTGGAAAAAACAAAAAAGCAATTAGAGAATATAAAAAAAATTATTAAAGAGATCTATGAAAAGAGGGAGTCCAAAATAATGCAATTAGCATTGATTTCTTCAAGAACAAACAACATTAATAATTTTGATACTATGCTACCGGAAGAAATGGTTTTTTATGATGAGCTGACCAATGTTCTTAGCAGTTCTAGAGACTCTATCTTAAATAACATATTAAATTTAAGACAACCTTCGAAAAGTGAGCCGGTAAATATCTCAAAACCGAAAGACATAAATATGGACCCGAAAGGAGAAGGGAACAAGCTGATTAGGATTCTAAACCCTCTGCCCAAGTTTATGGGCACAAATTTGGAGGTTTACGGTCCATTTGATCAAGAGAATGTGGTAAATTTGCCTTCTGAAATAGCAAATTTATTGATAAAAAACAGAAAAGCTGAAGAGATAAAGACATAACATGAACTATCCAAAACAAAAAACAACCTACTGTCCATTTTGCAAAAAGCACACAGTACATAAAATTTCTATTGTTAAAGGAAAGGAAAGAGGTTCAATGAAAAAAGGGTCTATCCAGCGGGCTAAAAAAAGGGGCAGAGGAGTTGGCTTTGGAAATCTTGGTAAGTGGGGTTCTAAGCCTGCAATATCAAAATGGAAAAGAACTGGTGCCAAAATAAGCAAAAAAAGCAATATCAAGTTTACTTGCGAAGTATGCAAAAAAACACACCTCCAAAGCCATGGCATAAGAGCTAAAAAACATGAAATCAGGGAGCCAAAGTGATGAAAAATGGCTGACTTAATACAAGAACCAAAATCTAGGTTCATCAAAGTAAGATGCCCAAAGTGCAAGAATGAACAAATAATATATGGAAAACCTTCAACAAAAATAAAGTGCCTTGTCTGCGAAAAAGTATTGGCAGAACCTACTGGTGGCAAAGGTAGGATAAAGGCCAGGATTTTAGAGGTTTTGGAATAAAATGATGTTTAAAAAAACAGAGATTCTTGAAGAGGATGAGATAGTTTTATGTACGGTAAATAAAATATTGTTTCATTCCGTATTTGTTAGTTTAGATGAATACGAAAACAAAGAAGGCATGATCCATATTTCAGAAATAGCCCCGGGCAGAATAAGGAATATTAGGGATTATGTGAAAGAAGGGAAAAAAATAGTGTGCAAGATTTTAAGGGTTCATGCAGACAAAGGCCATATTGACTTGTCTTTAAGAAGAGTCAACAGTTCTGAAAGAATTAAAAAGAATAACGATTACAAACAAGAACAAAAAGCTGAAAAATTGCTTGAGAGCGTAGCTAAAAAGAATAAAAAAACATTAGATGAAATGTATGAAGAAATAGGATTAAAGCTAATTAAGGAATACGATTCATTAAACCTTGGTTTTCAGAATATAGCTGCTGATAACTCGCTAATAAAGAGCTTAAAGCTTCAGAAAAAAATTGAAGATAGTTTACTGGAGATTATAAACGAAAAAATTAAGCCTGCTGAAGTAAAAATATCTGCGGTATTGACATTGCAGAACAATTCCCCAAATGGGATAGAAGTGATAAAAAATATCTTAGATAAGATAAAGGAAAAAAATTTAAAGATCAGTTATATAAGCGCTCCAAAATACAGGATTAACTTAACTGCTCCCGACTTCAAAATCGCTGAAGCTAAGCTAAAACAGACAAAAGAAAAATTTTTGTTGTTAGGAAAGGAAAACAATTGCTCGGTTGATTTTACAAGAATAGACACTAAATGAAAACAGAAATTTTAATATGCGAAAAATGCCATGCTTACACTATGAATAAAGTTTGTCCTAAGTGTAACTCAAAAACTATTACCCAAAAGCCGGCTAAATTTTCAATAGAAGATAAATATGGAAAGTATAGAAGGATGTTAAAGCTAAAATATGAAGTGGGAAATTAAAGACTTCAAAAAAATTTCAGGTAAGAACTTCTATCTAATAGAGGGACTGCCTGGTATGGGAAATGTTGGAAAGATTGCTGTAGATTTCCTAATTGATAATTTAAAAGCTGAAAAGGTGATGGAGATTTATTCATATTATTTTCCTCATTGCGTGTTTGTAAATGAAGAAAACCTGGTTGAACTTCCTTCAATTAAGCTTTACCAAAAAAAGATAAGGGGATCTGATTTCTTGTTTTTATCTGGGGACATACAGCCTTTAGATGAGGTATCGTGCTATGAGTTCTGTAATCTAGTTTTAGATATATTTGAAAAACACAAAGGCAAAGAAATAATAACTCTTGGCGGGATTGGTCAGCAGCAAATTCCAAAAAGTCCAAAGTTGTATTGTACTGGAAACAACAAGTCGATTATAAAGAGATATACTTCCAAGAATGTAAGCAACAAGATTCATGGAGTTGTCGGCCCTATAATAGGTGTGTCTGGGCTGCTTTTGGGTACAGCTTCTCAAAGAAATATTCCTGCGGTTGCAATTTTAGCTGAAACCTATGGTCATCCTACCTACTTAGGGCTGAAAGGGGCCAGAGAAATAATTAAAACATTAAGCAGTAAATTTAATTTTAAATTAAACTTTGAAAAACTAAATGTAGAAGTTGAAATGATAGAGAAGGACATTAAAACGAAAAGAGTCCCGGTAATCAACATCAAGAATCTAAAAAAGGGTAGTGGAGACATTAATTATATAGGCTAAAAGTCAGTTAATGACTTTTGTTTCTTATTTTGGTTTAGTTTAATGGTTTCTTCAAATATTGGTTTTCCATAAACACCATCAAAACCAGGTTTTACTTTTATTTTACCTTCTCTATTTAGCATAATAAAGTTGGCTAGTTTTTCATCTACTATTTTTTTTAAATTATCTAATTCCACATGCATCAAAACATTAAACTCATTTCCAAAAGCTGCTATCAATTTATTATAGACATCCCATACCTTTTTGGAATAAAGTTGATTTATATTATAAGTTGTTGCTATCAGTTCGCTCAATGGTATCAATATTTTAAACGGAATTGCATCTTTAGGCTTGAAACCATACTCTCTATCAGCCAATTCATTTATTCTGTTTAAAACACCGATTGTTAATGGCTTCTTGCAAACAGGACATATATTATTTAGTTCTCTTGACTTTTCAGGATCGCATGAGAAATTGCAATCTCTATGGCCGTCATAATGATAAATGCCATAATTTGGATCTACCTCAATCGTTTCTATAAAACCTTTCTTTGTTCTTATTGCATTTATTATCTCAGAATATTTTAGTTCTATATCAAAAACATTGGCTTCTCTGCCTAAGCGCCAGGGCCAGAAAGAATGGCTATCAGAATTAGAAACTAAAGTATACTTATCTATTTTGCTAATCATCCAATTCATATCAGGTGAGCTAGACAGTCCCGTTTCTATAGCATGTATGAATTTGCTTTTTTCTTTGAAACATTCTTCTACGCTATCAAAACCAGATTTACTTCCAAATAATCCAAAATAAGGGGTCCAAACATGTGCAGGTATTATCTCAATATCATGGTTTATACCCATCATCATATCTACAAGTTCAATGCTAGAAAATCCAAATATTGGTCTCCCATCATAATCCAAACGGCCTTTTTTTCCAAGTGCTTCTATCACTTGTTTAGCAACATCTTTGTTCGGAGCCAGAATCAAGTGATGAATCTTTCGGCTTTTTTCGTCTTGCGTATACATCAAAGAAATTTCTGTTTGCCAGAAAAATGGGAATTTAGATTTGCTCCAAAGAATTCCGTTATCATCCTCCTCTAATTTTTCATTGATCTCATTGAACCATTTTGGGTGTTGGAAGTCACCAGTTCCTAAAATATTAATTCCTTTAACTCTCGCCCATTTTTCGAGATTCTCTAATGTAATATCTTTACTTGTAGCCCTAGCAAATCTGCTATGTATCTGAAAATCTGCTATTATTTTCATAAAGTAATAAAAAAGTATAAGTTAATAAATTATGTTGATGTTTCGAATATCTTAATTGATTTGGTGGCAGTATCCACATATTTGTATTCTAGTAATATTGTCAATTTTTGTTCAAAATTGCTGCCAGTTTCAGGTACATCTCTCCTACAAGTTAAAACATTTTTATTGGCGGCCAACCTTACCTCTCCAACGCTTGCTGTTTCTCCAAGAAAACTGCATTTGATGTCATCTGGAACTATAACCTTAATTACGTCTGCGTTGTCCGACTTTTTTATTGCATCATCTAAATCAATGCATTCCATAGTTGGCCTGTAAACCTCGCCCTTGCCCTTGTTCTCAATAGCAATGCTAAACAACAATTGGTCTGAGCCTCTTAGTTTTTCTGTAATACTTGTTATTTGGATTGGGGCACTTGATGTGTCTCCTTTATTTAGTTTCTCGCCCTGTATACTGCATACCTTCTCTGCACCACCCTGCTCTAAATTTAAAGAGCTAATGCAAGCATTTAGTTGTGATTTTGTAGTATAAGGATAGCAAACTCTGGCTTTTAATTGGAATTCGTCAAAATTTACAATTTCCTTATTATAACTAATCGTTCCCATGTCTACTTGTTGTTCTCCGCCCTCTGTAACAAACTCTGAAATTCCGATTAATTTTCCTGATGTGGCCTTATAGCCCTCGCTCAATCCAAAGCTCGGGTAATGAATTCCATAAATCTGTACTTTTGCCTCTCCTTGAGCTACATCTCTCTCGCCCTTATCTTTCAATAGAACTTTTACTGGAACATTGTCCTTAGCATTAAACTCTGATGGCGGTGAAGTTGGCAAAAAAGATATGTCTACACCATTAATTCCCCCCTTAAAAGGCCCTGTCGTTTTTGCAGTTTGCTTACATGCAGAAACAAACACGATTAGAATCATCAAAAAAGTGAGTATAAGATAGGTTTTCTTCATTTTTTATCCTCCTTTATTTAAGTTAATGAAGCTTGACTTAATTGTTAAACCGCAATTGTATTTAAATCTTGCTACTATGCTTTCTTCATAATGTGTTTTTGTTGAGATAGCTAAAACATCACTGTTTACACATTTAATAGTCTTTCGTTTTTCATTGCTAGATTGTTTATCAATGTTGCAATTAAAGTTTGTACCAGTACTCTTTAAAAAAACCTGTGTATTTTGTATTAATTCCCCCTCTGTTTCAGCGATATTGCATTTCTCATTTAGCTCAAATTTCAGAGTCAATCTATCTATTATATTATCATCATCGCTATCATAGTATTCATAATCGAAACCAGTTATTAGAGATGGGCCCATGGTCTTTACTGTGCCTTTAAAATTGCAGTTTTTAACCCCTTCATTAGCATAGTATTTTAAGCAGAATTTATCTGATACAGTTTCTGATTCAATATTGTAATCTATGCTTGCTATAAACTTTGTTAAATTTACATCGCCGCTATAAACTATATTCCTTGCTTCTGGAATAATCACTTCGTCTATAGTATTTCTTCCATCTGCTGATCCCTTTACTGTAAAATCTGCTTGAGCCGGCTCCTGAATACCGCCAAGCTGGGATGTTTCTGGGGTGTCTGCAACTTGAATCTTGCCACTTACAGAATCTTTTCCAGAATTTATTGCTAAAAATTTCAAGCTTATTGTATCATCTTTCCTTAATGTGTCTGGGCTTGGAAACATATACATCTCTATTTTAAAATTATTTCCAAATACCTCTCCAATCCTAGAACTAGGTTGATATATTGAGCTATCTTGTTTCTGGCAGCTTCCAACTAATAATGTAATAAATACAAGTAACAAAACTGATTTCCTCATTTTTGGTTAAAACGCCTTATTAATTTATATAAGTTCCTATAATCCTTTTTTTATAGTTATAGTAAATGTATTTTCTAATTCGTATGAATATTCGGCATAGGAACCAAAGTTTAGGAATGTTGGTATATTAGTGCCTTGCTCAATATTAAATGCCATTCTGCAGTTTGCTTCTATATCAGTCTTATAAAATCTAATGCATTCGCTTCTGCTTATTCCGGCTCTTTGCAGTCCCTCTTTTGTGCATTCATCGTTTATTCTCTTTAAAAATGATTTCTTAGCAGTATAAATTTTACCATTTTCATCAGTAGTTTGAGGTTCAAAGTCGCAGTTGTTTGAACCCGTCTCTAGTTCTACATTTGAAGGCACTTTTAATGTAAGCTTATCCAAGCTATATAAATTTCCTGAAAGGTCATTTTGTTCTTTTAATGCGACAGTTAAAGTATAAAATCTTCCCTCTTGGAATGGCATGTTGCTATCGCTCTTAATTTCTAGTTCTATTGCTGATTCGTATTGAAGCTCTGTCTTCATTCCATCTATACCAGCAGTACGTGTATATGCAGGATCATCCTTAAAATCTTGTGCAGGGTCTTTTAATTTCTTTATATCATCTGCACTTAATATATAGGGGCGCCATTTGCTTTCAGCAGTTGACTCGTATATCGCAGCCATTCTTCCAGTCTTTGCCGCAACCGATCCTACTGGTGCATCTTGGTTTGAAAGTTTTATTCCATCATTAAAATTGCAAATGATTGGAAATTTTTCTGTATCCCTGCTGTTTTGAGGTATGGTAAAATACTGAATTGGGCCGGGTTCAGTGAATGGTAATTCATATGAAATCTCTCCATCATAGTCCTTGAATTCGCAGGCAATAGTAACTTTTGTATCTTTAACAAGGCCGCCACTCAAAACAAGGTTAGATTTTATATTTGTAATTGGTTCATTTTCTGCATATATTCCTCTTACCTTAACAGTCTCAAGCTCGATGAACTTTTTGCTGTTTTCTGGTGTTACAGTACCAAAATCAGTCTTGCCTATTTCACTAGCTCCCCCAGTTAGTATATAGTTCCAAAAATTTGACACAACTCCAGTTTTTCCTTCGATTTGTGAAAATCCTGTTTGTAATGCTGATGATACTTTCACCAAGGCAACACCACAAGTGCCTAACCTATTGCAATTAGTAAAGAAAACCACAACAATAAACAATATTGCAAAAGTTAAAAAGAAGATGAATATCCTTGTCAGTAATTTAAATAATCCTCCAAATGCTCGAGGTATTATTGTTTCTGGAGAACTACCAGCATAATTTCTTGGGCTGAATCTCCTCTGGCTCCTAAATGCTTCTAAGGCACTTTCTTCTGGCTTCTTTGATTGGGCACTTGCCATTTTACCTCTTTTTAGAAAAATTACATATTCTAATATATTAAATCTTTTGTTTTTTAGAATTAGCTATTCTATAGTTATCCTTAACGTATTTACATCAAATTCCTTATCGGGAACGATCCTTAAAAGATTGGTTCCTTGTAACACTGTCTTTGAAATATCCCTTGCAAATGTGTCTCCAGTAGTATCAAAGGATATCTGGTCTTCATTAATCAAAATCTGTCCTTTTTTCTGTTTTCCCCTGTCTCCAAAACTCATTCTCAATACTACATCTTTTTCATTTGTTTCTATCAGTTTAAAATCAGATTTTGCAATATCGAAATTGTATACTTTAAATATACCCTGATTAAGATTATTTGTAACTTTTAACTGGCTTATTGTAAAGTCTCCATTCTCTATTACAAACAATAGCTCATTTTGACCCTCTTTTATTTGATCAGTATCTAAATCGACACCTCTCTCTCCCCCTCCACAAGATATTACAGTTGAGGTTGATAGTTTGTCATTCAGGTATATTTTTAATGAAGTAACTGGCTCTTGAAGAGAATTGCAGAATATGAAATAGTCTAGCTTCGAGCTTTTTAGATTATCTTTTTCCGTAGTTGAAACAGAGAATACCCTTGATTCTTTTGAATTTATCTTTTCAAACTCTTCTTTTAAACTGATGTCTTTCAGTGTATAGTAGTTTTTTAAGAAGAATAAAATTCCTGGACTGCTTGCTGAAAACTTTAATTCATTCCTTTTATTTAATAAGTTTATTGGAAGGGTAATTACAGCCTGCTCGCCCTTATTTAATCTATTGTTGTATATCTGGTTTCCATTTAAGCTTATCAATAAGTTGCCTCTTTGGTCTTTAACTGAAAATACTAAAAACGCCTTGTTAAGATTGTCTTTGTTGTCTACATCAAAAGCTATTGTTTGATCTTGGTTGCCGAATGCCCCATTGCTTACCTTTATAGAATCCGCCAATAAATTAATCGTAGGCTCTGATTTTACAAATAAGTTTATTGGATCAAGGCTATGCTCTATTTTATCTTCTTTGTCTGGGATTATTTTTCCGGGTATTTCATACAGCAAAGTTTGGGCCCCACTCGTAACATTATCAATTATGTTTGTTGGTTGAGTGCCTAAAAGTGCTTCTCTGTCAGCCGGGGGCAACAATAATAGGTATAAAACCATAAATAAAGCAATCAATATAATCAATGTCATTATGCTTGCTGCACTGCTCTGTCCTTTTTCCATTACAAATTTCATAGCTCCTATTAATATTTAAATCTTACGCCTCGTGTGAGCAGAAAGCCAATGACTTTAGTGGTTGGAGTATATCAGTAAACTTTAACGCGTTTATTTTAATTTAGTCCTCTTCTTGACCTCGTCCAACACTTTCGCTAGATCCGGATAGTCTTCTCTAAACTCTGTATTTGCCCTTTTTTCAGATCTTACAAAACTATATAAATTTAGATCGCGATTTTGGGAGTTGTTTAATATGTGATAAAGCTCATGTAAGGTTAATGCCATGATGAACAATCTTTGTTTCTCTTTTGAGAGTCTTTTTATCATTTTTAGCAGTATGTTTTTGCAGAAATATACTTTGTTGACCTCTCCATAAACAACCAGTACTGGAATATGGATATCTTTAATTGTCTTGAGTGACTTATCCTTCATAGGGTCTTGTGGCACAGTTTTTTCTAGAAATGAGACAAATTTATTTAAAGACAAGAGCTCGAAGTCGCACTCTATTAAGAAATTAGTCAAAAATTCCGCATAAGCATCATTAGCAAGCTTTATTATTTCTCTATCTGTCAACATTTGGAATAATGCTCTTGTATAATTATGTGAACTGCCACGGCCTAACAAGTTAGGATTATGGCTTCCTGATTCACAGTCGATTGCCAAAAGGTCTTACATCAACTCCAAAGGCTTACATTTCGACAGTTCCTGCCGTATAATAAAATAGAAATATAAAAGATATATAAGACTTTCGCAACAAGAATATTATGCCAGTTCATCATAACCTAATATCATTTATGATATGGGCTTCTTGGCAACGAGGTTAAACTTTCCATAAATAGAAATACTGGCAAATTCACAAAAATTTATAAACTTAAAATTCATGTTTTTTTTATGGATATCTTATTGCTATTAGTTATAATAACTTTTATATGGGTTATAATTGCCTCTATTACTGACTTAAAAAAAAGAGAGGTTCCAGACTGGATAAGTTACAGCTTGATTGCTATAGGAGTTGTGTTTAGCCTAATAAATGCAATAGTGGAGGGCGACTTTTTCCTATTAATTAACCCATTAATTGGTTTTATTGTATTTTTTATAATAGCAAACTTGATGTATCACTCAAGCCAATGGGGGGGTGGTGACGCAAAGCTGTTGATGGGTTTTGGAATAGTTTTTTCTAGTTACCCAAACTCTTTGCTAAATGTGCTAAACCCTTATTTGGGTTCTATGCCTTTCCCAATCATTTTTTTGTTAAATATAATTATTTTCGGCTCCGTCTACGGCATTCTTTGGGCTTTAATGATAGCATTAAAAAATAAAGAAAAAAGTGTGATTGAATTTAAAAGAATACTATCAAAAAGCAAAAAATCTAGATACTTGATTACTACAATAACTCTGATTTTGTTGATTTTATCATTTATTGTTAGCAAAGACTTGAAAATACTATTTGTAGGGTTTGGAGCCATGATATTTATTCTATTCTATCTGTCATTATTTGTTAAAGCTGTGGAAAATTCTGCGATGGTTAAAAAATTGGCAGTTGATAAATTAACCGAAGGCGATTGGGTTTTAAATAAAATATTTATTAATAAAAAGTTGGTTTACAGTCCAAGAGCAAGTGGTATAACTAAAGAAGATATAATAAGGCTGAAAAAATACGGAAAAGAGATAAGAGAAGTCGTGGTCAAGGAGGGTATTCCCTTTGTGCCATCTTTTTTGATCTCGATTATAGTGAGCCTGATTTTTGGTAGCGTTATAAGGTTTGGTTAAGGTATTCTTTCCTCTTCTTCATAATAAATACCGTTTTTTATCTCTGGTTTTTTTTCTATAATTCTAAAATTGCTAAACTCTTTCATAATTTCATTATTTAATTTTTGGTCTATTTGTTTGGCCTTCCATGTTAAATTTATTCCATCGTCATTAAACCTTGGGATTGCATGTACCAAAAAATGTTCTACTCTTTGGCCTGCAGAAGCTCCATCTGCTATTAATATATTGAAGCCATCTGCTCTTACTAATGCCTGCATTTTTTTTGATAATATATTTGCAACGTTCATAAGATACATAAAGTCTTCTTGCTTCATCTCAAATGAATTTTTTACATGCTGCTTCGGAAAGACTATGAAATGGCCTTTGTTTCCTGGATTTATGTCAAGTACTGCTACAGCTTTATTGTCTTCATATATTTTATTAGCAACAACATCTCCAGTAATAATGCTACAGAACGGGCAGTTTTGTTCCTGTTGCTTTCTCAAAAAATCAACTTGCTCTTCAGATAGAGTACTTAGGAATTCCTGAAGCCTGATTTGTTGCTCTTCATGAGGTAGTTTTGCTATTTCATTTAGCTCCTTTGCTTGTTCTGGTGTCAGGTTTTCCATAAAAATATTAACCTCTATTAATTAATAAATGTTAGTATGTTAAGGTTTTGTCAAGTTAGAGGGTGCTATTTTTTAAAAAACTAATTTTCTTTTATCTATGGAAGGAAGTTAGAAAAATTTATTTATTCGAATTAGTATATTAACGAGGGGCATAAAAAATTATTAGTGCTCCAACTAATGCTACTAATGCGCCAGCAATCTCATATTTATCTGGCATTTTTTTATCAATAACTAATCCCCAAATAATTGATGAAACTATGAAAATCCCTCCATAAGCAGCATATACTCTGCCAAAATGAGCTGGTTGTAAGGTTAGAATTATCCCATATCCAAAAAGAATCAACCCTCCAAGCATTCCGTAAATCCAATTTATTCTTTCTTTTAACCATCTCCAAACCAAATATCCCCCTCCAATTTCAAGTATTGCTGCAGCAAAAAATAATGCTAAAGTTACTATTGGGGCTAAGGCCATACTATTTCCCCCTTTCTTGGCCAATAGAATATTATACCAACTCCAATAAGCGCAACTATTCCACCAATAATATCAAACATATCTGGAGTGATTCTTTCAAATAACCAACCCCACAACAGAGCCATAACAATAAATGCACCGCCATAGGCTGCATAAATTCTATGAAAATGTGATGGTTGAAAAGTTGGGACTATCCCATATAGGAAAAGAATAAATCCCCCAACAATTCCTATCAACAAGCCATAACTTTCTCTCAACCATAGCCAAACCAAATATCCTCCTCCAATTTCGAAAAGACCAGCTAAGAAAAAGAAAAAAATTGTCACTAAAATTTTCTTGGACCTAATCTCCATTTTATTAGAAATAACTAATTGTTAATTTATATGTCTTCTTGTTTTAGCTCTCTTTAACTTAACAATACAATATGTTAGCCTATAGCTCGTCTAACATCTAAAATTTCTACAGAATTAACACCATGTATACCCAATATCTCATCTTCTAGTGATTCAGTACTACCCTTGCTTTCATCCATTACAAAAAACAATTTTATGGCATTTAAACCAAATGCAATAGGCTCAATCTCTACTTTTCCAACTTCCCCACCAAACTTCGTAATTTTTTCTTTGCTACTATTTTCAATCTTTTTCAAGTCTGCATTAGGGCCATCAGGCATTATCTTTAAAGTAACTACTACTTGGGCCATTTTAGTTTGGACCGGAAAATCCACATTTTTCGCATTTGTATTTAGAAGCAATTTCCCTGCAATGGGGGCATCTAATTATTTCAGTAGTTTCGCAGCTAGGACAAGTAAACTTTACAGTGCCAAAAGCGTTTTTTATATTAGTTTTGCATGAGCTGCATCTTAATTGTTTCATGTTCATGGCATAGTTTAAACAAACGTTTATAAAGGTTTTGGAAGATTTTTAATTTGCTCCTGTAGTCTAGCTTGGATAGTCTAAAAAACCCAAAAAAGACACAACCCTGCGGTTTAAGCAGCTAGGTTGTAACCCGAGTTCAAATCTCGGCAGGAGCATATCTGATTACTTACTTGGTAATAATTATTATCAACAAAACATTTATATCTTAGGTCATGGGTGTAAATTATAATGACTAATCAAAATAATCTTATAGGTAAAATTGCTTTAGTTACGGGTGCCAGCAGCGGGATAGGGAAGGCTATCGCTTTAGAATTGGCAAAACATGGAGCAGATTTAATAATCACTTACAATACTAATTCTAAGGGTGCAGAAGATATATCCAAAAAAATAAGATTGTTGAGTGGGCATGCTTATGTCATCAAATCTGACTTATCCAAGGAATCAGATAGGCTAAATCTTAAAAAAGAAATCTATAAAATAACAAAAAAACTAGACATATTGGTAAATAATGCTGGATTTTTTAATGAAAATGATGGCCCGGATCTGTCTTCAGGAGAAATGGAAAAAATATTTTCAGTGCATGCTATAGCAACATTAAGAGTTTGTAGTATGGTGCATCCATTAATGAATAAGAACAGTTCTATAATAAATATTTCATCAATACATGGAGTACATCCACAAGCGCATACTATAGTATACGGTGCAAGTAAATCTGCAATGAACTCCTTAACAATAAGCCTTGCACAGACATATGCACCTATCCGTGTGAATACTATTTCTCCAGGTTATACTGAAACTCCTATGTGGGGAAATGATAAAAAGCTTATAAAAAAACTAGCTAAAGAAACTTTGCTTAAAAGATTTGGCTCGCCAGAAGAAATAGCTAAGGTAGCTCTATTTTTGGCATCAGAAGATTCCAGTTACATTACTGGAGCTAATATAATAGTTGATGGCGGAGCATTAATAAAATAGGATTAATTTGAGTGATATTACTTAGCGTTATCTAACTTTTAGATTAGCGGAATTTATCTCTGTTCTCTTTGAGGTATCTCTTCTTTGATTCGCATATAGATATTATTGAGTCTAATTTCCTTGTAACAACATCTGGATTTTCATTTACTTCAAATCTGTCTAGAGCTCTTAGAATTTCATTTTTTATTTCTTTTGTTTCTACCATTTTAGTTTCCTCACTTTTGCAATAAAAAGTCCACTATCTGTTTTGATCCATCACCATTTGTATTTAATTTATTGGCCTTTTCTTGCAGTTCATCTAGTTTTATCAAAAACTCTTCAACATGCCTTTTTAATGTTTCTGAATTTATCTCCTTTAGATATTTGACAAGTCCAAATCCTGCTTCTTCTATTGTATAAGCATTAAGCATCTGTTCTACATGGCCCCTAATCGGAAAAACCAAGCAGGGTTTCTTGAAGACTGCGCATTCTCCAAAGCTCGAATGTCCAGCAAGCATTATTATTCCCTTGCTTACTTTTAAGTATTCAAGATAGTTATCTTTAAATTTAAAACTTTTTACATTGCCCTTGGTAAAACTTTTACTATAACCAAAAATTAAAAAATCCTCATCTATATTAGATAGAACATTAATTAACTTGTCTGCGAGCTTAAATCCGAATGTTGAACCACCAAGCATAACCAGTATGGGTCTTTTTTTGAGATTAAGTTTTTTCATTAATTTAATCTCATTTTCTATTTCATTGTATTTTTCCCTGATGACAAAATCTACAAAGTAAAATTTATTTTTAATATCTATATTCAATCCTGGAATGAATATTGCTTCAGCTGTCTTTTCTGCCAATCCATAAATATTTTCCATTACTTTACTCTGTAAAACTTTAAATCTTCCAAGCTTAAATTTTAAGATGAACTTGTCGAAAGAATAGGGATTATAATTAAATATCAAAATTGATTTTTTCTTCGCTTTGTTTGCCGCAATTAAGCCTGCAGGCTCCCAATCAACAACAACAAAATCGGGGTTGAATTCTTTTATCTTATTGTTCATAGAGTTAATATCACTCCTGAATGTTAGTGGAAATTTTAGGTTATTTCGTAAGATAGAGAATAGGTTCACATTAAAGTTGTTTGACGTATAATTTATTCCATTTATCTTTATTACTTTGAATTTTTTATCTTTGAAGTATTTATAAGAGCTTTCGTATCCTGCAATCAATATTTTTGTGTTTTTGTCTCTTTTTAAAAGCTCGTCTATAACAGAAATTATCCTGGTTGCATGGCCCAGTCCAATACCTGTAACTACAAAGAAAAATTTCATAAAAGAAAAATAAAGGAAGTTACTTAAATATTTATCTATACATCTTTTATTCCATTTTCAGTAACTATAAATATTGCCTCCGCGTCCGCTAAGTGCGGAGCGTCAATCAGCTTAGCAACCCTTGTCCCTTTTTTACCTTTTCTTAAATAAACTCTATAAGTCGAGTTGTGTACAACAAATCCATTAGCAATATAGTTTTCTTGACCTGGAACTGCTAAATCATATAATGGCTCTTTGTTTGGCATTTCTTTGATTTCCCTTATTTTTCTCCATTCAATATCGCTGTTGAGTAAAGTCTTAATTTTTTCTAGTTTTTGTTTTGTTATTTGGTTCTGTATATTAAGCTCGTCTAGCGCACTTATTACTTTCCTCAAATTTGCAGTATTAACAAATTTATAGCTATTTTCTCTCGGCTGCATTACACGAGAAGGATAAATTCCAGCTTCTTTTAGCAAATTCCATAAATAGGTTCTCTTTATAGGAATAAATCCCTTAGTAAATCGAATATTTTTATAATATTCAATCCATTTTTCTAGAAGTTCCTTCTTATCTTTAGCAGTCAATCCGATTTTCAAACCAAAATCCACCATGTCCCTGCCATCAAACATTAAATTAAATATCGTTTTTTGTTTTTTTGACTTACCTTTGGACAATGTAGACCTAATTCCCAGTCTCAACAAAAGCATTTGCATACAGCGCAATAACAGCTCATCTTTCTGGCTAATAGACAATGTAGCTCTTTTCTTGCTTACATATCCTTCAGCATCAGCAAAACCTCTTATAAAACTAGCAATATGTTTATTAGTCAACTTTGAAATGTATGTAATAAGGTTCTTATCTATTTCCCTAAATAACTGACTTATTGCTTTATTGTTAATGTCTAGATTAAAACAATTTTTGTTATTGACCTTAGCAATACTTCCTCTTAAGCCAAACTCCTGGTTAAATAGCTCATTGTAATGTTCTAGAACGTCTAGTCTTGCATCCCTAAACCTCAAAGATCGATCCTCAAAGCAGCCATCGCCAACAAAATAACCAAGAATTTGACATATTCCAGGGCTAAAATATTCTGGTATTGTAATAGTTTTATGCTTATTTGTTTGAATCTGTATGGCTATTTGATTTTGCTGCAATCCGAACAATTCGGTAAAAGCCTTCACATTTGATTCTTTAGTTGGGTAATCTTGGTTCAAAACTCTTCGGAGCTGTCTGGGAGCAATATATAATTTCTTACAAAGAGTTTTCCTAGTTATAGCGGATTCATTTATTTTCTTATAAATTAGATTTCTTCCTTCATCCGTAAACTTATAGACTCGTTCTATGATTACCTTTGGTAACTTTTGTTTTTTTCCTTCTATAGGGATTTTTTTAGCACAAGCCACAAAATCTCCTACATTCAATTCTTTGGCAGTAACTTCTGATATTTCTGCTTCATCAGTTATCCTAAAGAATCTATGTTCCAAAGAAGATTCTATCTTATATCCTGCATCTATAGACAAGATTTTTTCTGCATTTGTGTTTATGAAGAAATTATCAAAATTGTTTTTTCCTATAATCATTCCATCTTTAAACTTAACACATACCAATTCATTCTCATCATAGCAATCAGCTATAGGCCTTATCGTTCCATCAGATAATTGCAGCAATGTATTTGAAGCCACACAATTGTGCCCAACAATGTGCCCCCCAATTGCAGTAGTTGGATCTCCAAAAAATGTGTCTGGTTTAGCCATAACCTGATTAGTTACATAGATTGCAACATTATATGTCGTGGCCAATTTTAACAAAACGTGCATGTGTTTGTTAATCTTCTGTTGGCGATCAGCCAACATGCCTCTGCCTGAAAAGTCAGCTCTGAAATGGCTCATTAAAGAATCGACTATGACTAATTTAATTGGCAGGTTTTCTTTGGTTATTAAATCTTCTATCTTTTCTGCCAACAATACCTGATGATCACTATTAAAACACCTTGCTACCTTAATATTTCTAAGGGCAGTCATGTAATCCAATCCATTTGCTTCAGCAATCTGTTTTATTCTCTCGGGTCTAAACGTTGACTCGGAATCCAGCCAGACAGCCATGCCTTCCACACCGCCTTTCTCTTTTGGAAGTTGGACAGTTACTGCTAATTGATGAGCTATGCTACTTTTTCCGCTGCCAAATTCACCAAAAAATTCTGTTATGGCTCCAGATTCAACCCCCCCACCAAGAAGCGTATTTAGTGCAGCACTCCCCATCGTAAGTTTAGTTACCAGCTCTCTTTTCCTTAATAAGTCTTCGCCACTTTCAAAACCCATTTTTAGCTCATTTCTTGCTGCTTGAATCATTTTTCTAGCTACTAATTCAGTAAATCCAGCTGATTCAACTAATTCGCCAGGACTTGCTACACCAATTGCCAACAAAGTATCATAACCAGCTTCCTTTAATTTTTCAGCAGTAGCTGCTCCAACACCGGGCAAATCAATTATAGTAATTTCTTTTTTTTCTTTTTTTTCTGCCATTTTTATCAGTCCTCGCCCTTCTCTTCTTTTGACTCGGGATTCAGTAAGAGCTCTTCCTGGGCCTTCTGCATTAGCAAGATTACTTTCTGTAAGTCATTTCTTCTTAATTGTATTTGAGAATCATGCCATTGTTCTTTTTGCTTCCAAGATTTGCGCAAACTTACTGTTTTAAAACCCACCATGTTTCCATCGGGGGTTTCCTTCTCGTTTTCCCATATATTGCACTCTATAGTGCCTATTCTCCATTTTTTTACAGGTCTATTCTTTTCCATAGAAATCACCTTCTAGTCCTTTCGGTTTTTGTTTCAGATAGTCTTGTTATTTCAAAGACTACCCTATTAATAAATAAAAGTTTATAAAGCTGTCGCGCACACCGTGAGAAGTAGGAATTGTTTATAAAATATATATTGCATTATACTAATCAGAATAATCTTCCTATATATAAGAAGCTTAATGCCAGTAAAACTATAAAAAGAATATATTCAAATAAGCCGCCAACCTTGATAAAGCCCCTTACCCTAAAGTTAGATATAGGGCTAAATAATTTTAGCCCTTCATAGCTTAATGAATCAGCTATTAAATGGCTCAGATACCCTATAAAAAATGCCAAGCCATATTCCAGAATTTTAAAGTAATAAAAAACCACTAATAAAATCAACGGCATGAATATTGAATGTAAAAAACCCCTATGCCCGAATATTAAGTTTAATAATTTAGATAGGGGCTTAATTTTACTCCCTATCTTGCTGTTTGGAAGGTCTATATCAGGCAAAGCTCCTGCCAATACCACAATAAAAACATAGATAAATTTGTTAATATGAAAAAATTCAAATGTAAACAGCCCAACCAAAAAAGATATTAACAGATGTGTTTTGAACATCAATTTTCTTTTTTAAGCTCCTGAATTAAAAGCTCTGGATTAAGCTCTTCTACATTTTGCGCATTAAACTCCAGCCGTCCGAACATCGAATTTTTTGTGACTCTGCCGGTAATCTTCACCTGTTTACCCAGAACACTTTTCTTCAGGTTCTCAAACTCTGCAGGATTCTCTTTTATAAGGGCTATTTTATTTTCTATGATTTTATTTGCAATCTCTCTAAAGCATACAACCCTTATGCTCTCTGTACCATCATCCAAGATAAGATTAGCTATTGGTACTTCTTTGATTACTGTGTTGCCGTGCTCGTTGCAGATATAAACTCCATTTACAAACTCTGCTTTTTTATTGCACTCGGCGCACGCATTATATGTTCTTGGTTCAAATAACTGGACTATCGTTCCGTTAATCTCAGCATTTTCATTTTCTTTTAGGTCCTTGATGCTTTTTAGATTTGTTATTCTGCTGTTTTTTATCTCTCCTATATTGATGTTTTCTGGATTTACTGTTATTTCTCCTTTAGTTCCTATATGGAGCTCTATATTTCCGTTGTTTTCCCTAGAATAGGCATTTTTTATTGAAATAACATCGTTGTCTTTTAGTTTTGATTTCTCTATAAGCTCGATTAGTTTAGTGTCCCAAATCACTAGTCTTGCTATTCCTGTTTCATCTCCGATTAGAATATTTGCTACTTTGCCTTCCCTCTTATCAGTTTTAAAGTTCCTTACTTCATATACATTAATTACCTTGGCATCTAGATTAATGAAATTAAGTCCGGGCATTATTCCATTAATTTTCAACTTTTTATCTGAGAATTCTTGAAACAGCTTTACTCCAAGTTCATTTGCTACTATGTGGGCTGCTCCCTCTTTGCTGATTAAATCACTTAATACTTGTAATTTTTTGTTTACTCTCTTGTTGATTTCATCTTCAGAAACGCCTGTTTTATCTTTTATTGTGTTTACAATTTCTTGGTAAGATAATTTAAACATTTTAGGCTAGTTTAATAATATGTATTTATATATTTTGTTATCTGAATAAAGGATTGAATTCGTTAAAGTCAAGTGCAAATCTTAGTTTTAATGGTACTTTATCTATTAATCCTACTTTATTGTTTAAGTCCATATCAAAAAATAGGGCTTTATTTCTTTCCTGAATATTAAATGAGCTATCGACATTCTTCCAGCAGGTGATATTTGATTGACATGAATTAAGGTTGTTTTTTACTTTGTCACTGATTTCTATCACTCTTGTTATATCGTCCTGGCTTTTTATTTTTATCTTGGGCGTTATAGAATACCTTATGTTTTCATCACCCAGCGAAATCTCATTTCCTTCTATTAAAAAATTGTCATTGTCGATACTTATTTTATAGTCATTTTTTATGTCCAAATCTTTATAGTTCGCTGCATAGTTATTTATATTATTAGAAAATATCTGGCTGAATTGCCCTATTAAAATTTCCTTACTTAGAAAGCATGTCTTAGCGCCTTTGCTCCATAGCATATAGCCATCAGTTTCTCCGCATTCACTTTTAAAATAGCCCCCATTCAGATAAAGTTCCCCTATGGAGGCAGATTGGCCAAATTTAGCACTTTGTTCAACGTAGAATAAGGCTTTTTCTCCATAATTATAATAGTTTATCAGCTTAATCTGTATTTCTCCAATTTCTTTAGTTGTCGTTTTCTTTTCCAAAGTTATAAACTTGAAAGAAGTATATGTAAGCAGTACTATAATTGCGAGCAGTAGTAAAAGTGGGTATATGAAGCTTCCTTTCTTGTTCATTTTTTAGCAGTCCCCGTTTTCATGATGCATTAGATTATCTACGTAAAAAATTGTTACTGTTGTTTTTTCATCGACTGGTATTGTGGCATTTGAAATAAAGTTCCTACTAAAAATATTGTTATTGCCAGATAAAACTGAGTCTATTTGATTGCCATTTTGGAATACATTTATTGACCAGGCACACTTTGTATTGGTAAATAATTGGTTGATTTTTTCTTTTGATATTCTATTGAAATCATTAAAGTCATTTTTTTTATAGGAAAAAACAACTAGGTCTGCCATGTTTCCATCATCAATTGTTCCATCATTGTTAAAATCCATGCTGATTGGTGTTTTTAATAAATTAAGCAATGTTAACCTTTCTTGGTTTAATTTAAAATCTGTTATTAATTCCTTGTTTTTTTCTTTTGGAACATTGATAAGAATAAACCAAAATCCTACTAACACCATCACAATAACTGGTATAGAGGCAAATTCTACAAATCCTTCTGCAAAATCACCTTTTCTGTTCATTTATAGTCACCACATCCACATTTAAAATTCCGTTGAAAAAGTTTCTGCCATCATAATATAAGACATATTCCTTATTATTGTTGCATGAAACTTTTGTATTTTTAATATTACACAAAACATTTTGCGAAAATACATCTTTATTTACTTCTACCTCTTTTATTAAAGCCCCAGCTTTATCAAAAAGTTTCAGATGAAAACCTTGTATATCTTTCCCTTCTAAGTATAAGCATTTATTTAAATTTACGTCGTTAATTTTATTTATGTCAATTATACCAGGATAGCTTTTTAATTCATCAGTGTAAGTAATGCAATTGCCTCCATAAAGAAGCCTAGAAAATAAGACATTATTCTCTATTTCATTAGTCTGGACCGATCTGGCGAGATAGGTGCTTATCATTACATAAATAACAACTATATAGATGCTTAACATTAACAGTCTATAAACCCAAAGTGCAACTCTTCCTGGAACTTGGGCTTTTTTATTCATTGTTTATTGATTTCAATTTTATTTTCATCTTTTTTAAATACCAAAATTTGAGCATCTAAGTTTTTGTTTTCTACAAAAAATGCCTTGTTTGAAGTAAAGAGGAATTTTTTGCCGAATTCGTTATCTTTGTATTTAACCAAAATACTTCCATCTTGGGTGTTTAAATTATAATTGTAAAAATCTCCAAGGTTGTATCTGACTTCAAGGTTTCCTGGGCTTGAATAGATAGTATTTAACAAAAGTCCTGTGTCAATCACTATATATTTTTCTTTAAAATCTACACCCTTGCTTACATTATTTACATATAAGATAAATGTGAGAACAACAAATGCAACTATAAAGATGCTAAAAATGATAAAGCTAAGCTCTACGGTAATACCTCTTTTATCCATAATCTAAAAATAATCTGTGAGTTTATAAATATTTTCAACTCATTTTGAAAGGTCTTTTATATATACTCTATTATCAACTATGCTTATATTAACATTAATCACAGCATCTCTTCCATTTACAAGAACAGGATTTTTGGTATCTACAAAAAAAGCCGTATTAGCATAACTTTTGTAAATAATAGGGGTTCTGCATCTATCTTTTGATGGAATAAGGCCACTTTTGCATAATACCAAACAATAATCCAAGCCACATTCTGGGGGTTTTTCATAATTTCCAGCTTGATTGCTTTCACTACTAAAAGCAACTAAGTCGTATTTATTTGTAAAATAAACCGGAAGTATTGATTCTTTGTTATTTTTTACGACAAAATCAATCTGCAAGATTAAATCAGTAAATGATTTCTTGATTGCCGTGTTCTTTCCATAAATGCTGTTCCAAAATTGGAATCCTGCCCATATCAAAAATATTACAACTAAAATAGAAAGCACTAGCCTTACTACATCTTCCATCGATGCTGCAGGCTGTCCTGTCTCCTGACCTTTTTTGTTCATTTTTATTTGTTTATTTTATGTTAGTTGGATTTTTGGTTTCTGTAATGCCGTTTATGATATTAGAAAAATGGTTTGCAATGGCTGAAAACTGATCCTTAAACACTATTATAATAATAACAAGAACGATTATAACAATAAGAAAAACTACTATTGTTTGTAAAGATAGCTCTTCTGCATTTTTGCGCATTTTAATAATGAAACACTATCAGCATTTAATAGCATCGCACCTTACTCCAAGGTCTATGCACGTAACTCCAAACCTATCTGCCTTATTGTCTCCATTAGTATCTATCTCGAATTTTCCCCCATCTGTTTCACCGCAAAAATTCTTTTTATATTCTATGTTAATTGGGCTTCCAGTATTTTCATAATTTTGACAGAAATTTTGGCATCTGAGTATGGCTTCGCTAGTTCCTAAAGTTTGGGTTCCGACAATGCCCTTTAATCTGGAAATTAGAGAAGAAATGCCCCCTGTAAAGAAAACAGCTACTATTACCAATACTAAGATAACTATGATAGCAATAACAATAACATTCATAGAAAGTTCCATGCCTCTTTTGTTTTTTGCCAACCTCATTTTACTTTTCTAAATTTAGATTATTTAATATATAAGTCTTTTGGTTCAACTTAGCATAACGAATCTTTATTGACTTTGTCTAGCATGGCTTTTTCAACAATACATAATTGATTATTTTTTTTATAAAAAACATTTTCAAGAGTGAAAACAAAATTTTCTCTTTTGTAATTGATTAAGTTTTTTTTACCATAAATAACATATAATTTATCATCAAGTATGTTGTTTTGATTCTTTTTTATTAAATTGCAACCCTCTGTTGGCAAGTTTAAACTGTCTAATCTTTGTTCTTTATCATCCAACAAGTTTATTACCATTGCCACATTATCATTATAGATTTCAAGTCTGTAATCTGTCGGGAATAATATTTTTTCATTAGTGCAAAAACAATCTAAATTTTGTTTGGATAAGCAGTTATTTAATGTATTTTTTAGATTAGAAAAAACCCCTAAAACTTTTTCTTGCGATTGTTTTGAATCGCTTCCTAGCCCAAGTCCTAAAAACCAGTTTGAACTTTTGGTAATAAGCGAGATTGTAGTTGGAGCTATTATTAATAAAACTATTACGGCAATGGCTATAATGGCTATTTTTTCTATTGATATGCTCATCTAACCACCGCCAAACCTCAATATGTTTCCAAAGTTTGAAAAAAGCTCAATTAATTTTTCTTTATATCTCAATATTATAAAAATTAAAACAACTAATAATATTAATGCAAATATCCAGATTGCTAGTTTATCTATTTCTATATCTCCTTTTTTCATTCTAATGACGAACACCCCAGTTTATCTATATCCTGATATGGCACATTAATCACTCTGGCACCCCATTCTGCTGCATGATCATTTCCTATTAACCAGCCTGCACCGCTTCCAATAGCAAGTCCTGCTCCGCAAGTTATTCCATATATTGGCGCTACAAGCGGCATTAAGGTTCCGCCAGATGAAGCTATAATTCCAACACCAACTAGACCACCCAGAACACAACCCATAATTCCACCGAGTCCCGCTCCTTCAGGTTCGCCAACCAATTGTTGTTTATAATAAAGAAACATTATTGCCTGGTCTGAATCTGTATTTATGATGTCTTCCTTGTTGTTCCTTATTTCATTTAATTCTCCTAGTTTAGTCTCATAATCAGTCAAAAATTTTAAGTATGTTAAATCTAGTCCAGGAATTGGATTGCCATTGTCATCTTTTATCTGGCTTTCTGCTAAAAAGCCTAAAAATCCTGAAAGTTCCTTGCTTTTTGCCTCGTCCTCAAAACTAACTCTGGAACATATTATACAATAAGTCCCACTCTCTGGATTAAGAAATTTTATCTTTCCTTGCCCAAGTTTATCCCAGCAGTCATACATCTGATTTGCCATTACAAGTTTTATTTTTTCTGGGTCTTTAACAGCCACTCTTTGAGTTGGACAATTTATGTCGCTTAATCCAGGAGTGATTTCAGTTCCACCAATCTCTAGTCTTTTGGCATTAGCTAAAACGCTAGTCTTGCATGCTTGTTTATTTGTAGAATCAACTGCTGTATCCTTATAAATTGGAAAAACAGACAGTATTACTACGGCCACTATAGCTACCAAAATTAATCCGACTAAGACAGAAGCCTCAAAACCTTTCTTATCTGAAAACATTTTTTAATACTCCTAAAACAACAGCTGTTATAATAATAATTGCTACAATAACCAGGATTATAACCATCAATAAATTAGCCTCAATACCTCTTTTATCCATACTAAGCTAAATTAGAATAATCTATATAAAGTTTGCTAAGAATTTAAATTGTTGCCGTAGTTAAAACTGCTGCGGCCAGTGCATTAAATATCAATATTACAATTAATGCAACGCTAAAGTAAGTCAATGTGCTACTTCTTAAATTCTTTCCAAGCAAATATTGTTCATTTAATTTATCAGTCCCGTTTTCAATGCTATTTGCCAATACTGTTAATACATAAACTATCTCAACAACATAAAGCCCTATTATTATCTGGAAAAAATAGCTTGGAATTGTATCATAGATGCTCAAAAAACTGCCTATTGCTTCAAGCCCAGTAGTTGAAAGTCCTTCGCTACTTCCTAAATTTGCGCTTGATACCAAGTCTCCAAGTTTTCCAATCACATTTACAATCATAGAAGCAATCCCAACAACTATGGCAGCTATAACTGGTGCCAAAAAATTGATCTGGCTTTTCATACTGGACATTATATCGCTCAGTAAATCTTTTAATCTTTCATTTACAGAGTGTATTTGAGAAATATAGTTGCTTATGCTTATCAGGCTTCTTGCCACAACTCCAGGCCCTTTCCTAGAGCTTTCCACCAAGACTTCCATCGAGCTCTGAATAACCGGACTAGGATACCTTAATATGGCCCCATTCTTAAGATTAAAGATCGCTTCCTCGATGTTCTGTCCTAAATTCCTGATGTTTTGGGTTACCACTCTAAAAAAATTTCCTGTTGGGGTTCCTTGCATATTCTCAGCAACATTTTCTAGTGCTATTTCAGCAGGCACCCCATCCCCTATCCTATTTCCTAGTTGAAAAAGGCTGCCTGAAAATTCCTGTTCTAATAATTTTGTTTCATCTCTTATTTTTATAGTGTCTTTTGTTTTAGACAAAAAGTATGATGATAAGCCTAAAGCAGCTCCCAACGGAACAAACAGGCTGAATATTAAGGCCCCAGTTCCATATGGCCCTTTGCAATTATTGTCAGAACATTTGTAATCTAAAAAATTTCCGAGAATTCCAAAATTGAAATCATTATTTCCAAAAAAATGCAGTATTAATGGCATTAACCCAATAAATAAAAATAACAAAAATACAAAAAGCGGGAAAAAAATATTTCCTTTTGCACTTATCTTTGTCTCACTTTCTCCATAGCCAGTTGGTCTTTTGCTCAATAAATTTGTTCCTAGCCAAAAAACAGTAATTGGGAGCATTATATTATAAAGAATTACCAAAAATATTATCTTGTTGCTTACAGAAACTTGCTTGATGAATGAACTAACTAATGGTAATATGACTAATCCCAAGATAGGCAAAACAACACCTAACATATGCAGCATTGTTATAGGATTTCTGAGATTTTGCGCATAATGCAACATTTTTTCATAAGTGCCAGTTAAAATCAGGTCCAGACTCTTGTCTAATAATTCTATTCTTCTTGATTCATTTGGCTCGTATAAGCTGCTTTCAATTAAATGGAATGAATTTACAAACTCTTGATTGTATTCTCTCCAACCTTCTAGATAGTTGTCAATGCTTTCTTTTATTGTGGAGAATTTTCCATTTTCAACATCCCAGAACACCTTTCTCAAGTCCAGACTTAATGGCTCTTGTATGTGGTCAATAGAGAATTTTAGGGCATGCTCGAGGTTGCTTGTATGCCTCATGTACATGACAACATAAAGGATGCATAAAACCATCTGGTTGCTTGCTTTTAAGCGCCATCTTGAAGCTATATAATTTGGAATCCTCGTCAATGGTTTAATCAAAAGCACGCCAATCAGCATTATGGTTAAAGGTATTAATAATGCAACGACATCTCTTGCAGAGAGATAGGTAAAAGCCCCATAGATTAAAGCTAAAATAACTATTAAAAAACCTATAATAGTCGCAAAGCTTGCAGCCCCATAGTATGTAATATTTAAATGTGCTGCCAAAATATTTTTCTTTAATTTTAGGACTTCTTTTTTATCGGGATTTATTTTTATAATTTTTTCAGAGGCATTGCACAGTTTTTCATAGAAGGTAATATTTTTCCCCAAAAATTCTTTCCTGAATATTATATATTCTCTAGAAAAATCAGCGTTCGGAGAATAGTTTCCTACATCTACGTCTCCAACCTTCTTGTTTAATTGATCCTTATATTTTTTCAGAATACCTTGGATCTCTGGATCATTAATTGCCATTTACCTCTTTTTTAAGCTAGCACCTTTCTTTTAACTTCCTTTTTCATCCATTCATTCCACTCAAAAAATACTTTTTTGCTGTCCAAATAACCAGATTTTTCTCTGGCAGAATCTGAAAGCTTATGAAACTCATCATTGCTCTTTATAACAAATTCGGCTTCCAGTAAATTTGGCATATTCATCCTTGTTGAAAAATCAACTAGTGCTTTTTTGAGTGAAGCTCTAAGCATAATATTGTCCCAGATAGAATCCCAATTTCCAGCCCATTCCTTTACATTAGATGCAATAGATTTTAATGCATCAGAGTCCCCGTTTATTATGTTGTCAGTAAACTCAAGCTGGTCTGTTGTTACATTATACCTCATCAGGTCTACAAAACCATTTTCTTTTAATGGATCATCAGTCCATTCTTTTCTTACCTCTGTTATGCTTACTATTCTTCTTTTTTTATGAAGGCCATCTGCAGTTTTAATTGGATTTGCAACTATGATTATATCTGTTGCCTTAAAGCTTGTTTTTGGAACTTTTAAATCATTAACAACTCTGTCAAAGACTCCATATGGACTATCTCCGTGTATTGTCCCTGCTACAACATTTGCCAAAGCTCCAACTCTCATAGCTTCATACAATGCTAAAGCTTCTAGAGAGCGAACCTCGCCGATAATTAAACTTGAATCACCCATTCTTAAACTAGTCCTTATACCTTCATCTGCTGCCACTTCACTACCACCTGCAACAGCTAATGCTGCTCTTACTTTCATTGGTTGAATATTATAACCTAATTTTCTTAATGATTCTACTGGTAGTTCTAAGGTGTCTTCAATTGAAATTATACGATATTTTCTCATTATTTCAACCATTATGCTTCCTAGAAAAGATGTTTTTCCGGAGCTTCTTGTTCCAGCGACTAGAATAGATCTATTTCCATCAATTAAAAAACTGATTAATCCTGCGGCCAAGCTGTTTAGCATTCCATTCTTGATGAATAATGGTAAAGTCCATGGATTATCACGATGCCTCCTAAAAGCATATCCCAATCCCAATGGATTTAATGGATTTGAGATAATAGCAACTCTTGCTTTTGCTCCTGGCACAAAAAGTTCTGTGTCTAATACAGGATTTGCCTCATCTAATGGTCTGCCGCTTAAAATCCTAAATTTAGTGGCCCATCCTTGGCCGTCTTCTTTACTCGGGATTATATTGGTTACACATTCATCATAATCTTGATGGACTATAAAAATTGGTGTTTCCCCGATTGGGCCGTTAACAGATATATCTTGTATTTTTTCATCCTTCAATAATATCTCAATAAGGCCGAATCCGACGGTATACCTTACTAATATCTCTGCAAGTTTCTTAATTCTTTCATAGTCTAAATCTAGTCTTTTGTGTTCCGCAAGTTCATTGATTAAATCACGGCCTATATTATAGAATGTCTGCCTTAATTTTTCAGGATTGATAAACTCTTCTGCTTTTGGTTGATGTTCAGACAACACCTGTTTTGCAGCTTCTAGTAGTTCGTATTCGTCTTCAGAAATCTTAAACTCTATTGGATTTAGATGGTATAAATGCTTTATGTCATTTGTAATGTCATAAACAGAAACTTCTGTGTCCTCATCTACCTTATATGCATCTAGTTCAATTGCATCTAAGGGCACATCAGCCATTAATCTAGTGAGCATAAAATCGGGGGTTATATTTGCCCTAAATATTGTCTTGTATATTCCTCTTTCACCAATGCTTAATCCATCAAGATAGGGTTTTGCTATCCTTATTAATTTTGACTTATCCAATAGATTAAAAGCATACTCTAATACACTTAAAAAAGACTTGCCAGTTTCTATCTCTTGCTTTGTTCTGGATTTTGAAATATTTATTCTTTCTTCTCTTATTAATCTTCTTAACCCTACATATGCCCCAATAGGGTCTGACTTTAAAAGAGTTAATATAATCTGCCTTAAAGTTTCAATTTTAGGTAAGTTAGCTTGTAGATTTATGAGAGACATTAGGCTTTTTTGCTTTGATAAATGATTAAAGATATTTGCTATCTCCCTTAAAATCTGGGTTTGTTGGTAATCATATTCATAATTCCTTCCCTTGTAAAATACAATTCTATTTACACTAGGAACTTGTATCAGTTTTCCTACAGTATCAGCCATACATTCAGAACTTTCTTCTATGCTGGGAGTTAAATTTGAGTCATCATAATTAATTTTCATTACTTCTTCTTCCCCTTCCTTTATGACTTCAAAATTTCCAGGACTAATTTTTTTATTAAACACTGTCATATCACCACTTAAAGTAAACAACATAACTTTTATTACTTATAAGACTTTATAATCTCTTATCAGTTAAAATATTTTTCGTTTTAACTTAGTTGATAAGATAACACAAAATAAAATGCCACAGGAATATCAAGACCAATACTCTGAAGTTAATGAGCTTGCTAGCAGGGTAAGGATTCTAGAAGGAAAATATACATTAGTCAGGGAAAGAATGTTCTTATTAAATCAGAATTTGGTTGATGCTCATAAAAAGCTGATTACTGAAATAAGGTCTGTTGATTCTGACATTAAAGAGATAAAAGGCGATTTATTTACCATAAAGGAAACATTGAGGCATGTTATCAGAGAGCTTGATTCTTTTGCAAAAAAAGAGGATTTTAAAGTATTAGAAAAATATATTAACATGTGGAATCCTTTGAACTTTGTTACTGAGCAAGAAGTTTTAGAATTAATTAAAAAGAAAGTGAAAAAAAGTGGCCATAAAAAAAGGTAAGGATCCCCCAGTAGACCAAGTCATAGGTCTAAGAAATCAGGGTTATTCTAACAGTAAAATTATTGAAAATTTGAAGAATCAGAACTATTCATTGCAGGAAATCTCTGATGCTATTAACCAATCAGAAATTAAGACCAATATAGACCAACAGGATTACGATTTATCAGACGCCCCATCTCCTTCATCTGAAGCCAATCTAGATTTTCCGAATCCGGAGCCTGAAACTCAAAATTATAGTCCTGAACCTAAATCTTTTGAGAGAGAGATGCCAAAATATCAAAGTTTTATGGCAGAGCCCCAGCGTGATTCGTATACAGAAAAAATAGAGGAAATTGCTGAATCAATAATAAATGAAAAATGGGAAGATTTATTGAAGGACATTGGAGATATTGCATTATGGAAGGAAAAAATAAGGACTGATATACTTGCAATAAAACAAGAGATACTTAGAACGCAAGAAAGATTTGAAAATCTGCAAAGAGCTGTTCTTGGAAAAGTATCTGAATATGACGGTGATGTAAGAGAGATAGGCACTGAGCTTAAGGCTATGGAAAAGGTTTTTGAGAAAATTATTGAGCCTTTAACTAGTAATATTAAAGAGTTAAATAGAATCACTCAAGATCTGAAATCAAAAAAGAAAAAATAGTTATTTGGCTTCTGTCTCTGAAATTTTTTGTATGGAAAATGCTGCTATTATCAATATAAAAATTGCCCCTAAAACTCTTGGATGGAATATTGTTCTTAATGTTTCTCCACCTATTGTTTTTTCAGTGGGCCCTCCAGGAGTATAAGGACTAAAAACCGGGCCAAATACTTGTGAAATTCCTATCACTAAAATCAATATGCCAATTATAACAATAGTATTAACGCCGCCCAAAGTTGACCATATTTTCTCTGGCTTTTCATCCCAGAACATTAGGCTAATAAAAACCAAAAATAAGAATACAAATATTACTACAAACCAAGGAGTTATAAAGTTAATTAGTTCTATAGTTTTTCCAGAAAACAAAGCTATTGCCGCTATAGAAAATGCAGCAACCCATGATAATTTATCGTCAAACTTCGTTGTTTTCTTTAGCATAGCAAATGAAAGAACTAAAATAAGTAAGAAAGTAAACGCTGGCAAGAAAAATTTTAGTAAGCTAACGTCTAAAATGGTCGCCATATTTTAATGACCTTTTCTTCCCCTATTAAATACTTCATTTCCCATCCTTGCCCAGATGCTTTCATCTTTTGCCTCACCTGGCTGTCTTGTGACAAGCCAAACCACTACAATAAATATCACTATAAAAAGCATTAATCCTCTATCGCTGTCCCTTGGCAGATATCTATTAAAAATATCGTTGAATCCAAGTTCTGGAGACAGGGCCCATAAAACTGCTAATATCGCTACAACCAACACAAAAAATCCCGTAACTCCACCTGTAATTCCACCCTCAACATTTGCCCCGAAGATTCCTAAGACCAATAAGAATATTAGTATTATAACTATGAATAAAGCCATTTTTGATAAGTAATTGTTCATTACTTGTATAATTGGTGTTTGCACAACAACTATAAGCCCGATTATTAATGCGAGTATTGTATTTATGTTTGTCTTTGGTTTTTGATTTTGATCGGTTCCCATCAATCTAGTTTTTTCCAGGATAGCAAAAATTATTGTAAATACTAGTAAGAAAGGCAGAAGAAAATCATACACTCCAATGCTTTGCAATTGTCCGAATACTGAATTTATGTCTAATGCCATTTTTTACCCACCACTTTTCTGATTCTGATTTTTTGGGTTTCCAATAACCCAGTATATTGCCCCAATTAATATTACTAAAAATATCAAAGATGAAACTGCTGCCCCCTCGAAATTGTTTGCTACATAGTCCCAGGCAAAATTGAGCCAGCTTTGACCACTACTTGTATTAATCGATCCTAAGAAAATAAAGAAGATTGTAACTACACTGATGAATATAAAAAAGGAGTAATATTTAGGATGCCTCTCCTTAAAATCAAGTTCTCCTGTTTTTGAGAATAACCCAACCAATAACAAAAATGCAACAAAAACAACCAGTAACAATACAACGTTTGGCAAGGCCATGTTTATTGTGGTAACTATCTTGTTTGTAGCAACTACAATCATTGCAAAAACGAAAGCTACCATCGCATTTAGATTTTTTTTAGGTGTTTTCTCATCCTTTTCAACACCAAGAACTTTAGTTTTCTCTAGAATTGCAAATACCAAAGTAAAAACCAAAAGAAACGGAAGGACTATGTCAAAAAGACCAAATTCTCTAAGGAAATCTATCGCATTTTGTAAAGGACTGGCCATAACATAGTTAAAATAAAAGCGTAGTATTTAAAAGTTATGTTTTATCTTCACTTTCAACCTTTTCAAGGTTGGTTGCACCCTCTTCATAACTAGGCAGTGCTGCTTTACTTATTATAAGTACATCGCCAATGCTCTTTACCAAGTTATGAGGTACGATTACTCCTTTCGCTCCCCCAAGAACCTTGCTTAAGTACGATCCCTTCACTGCTTCAACTCTCCAGCCGTTTACTTTATTAGATCCTAAAACTGCTTCTTTTACAACACCGAAAAAATCGCCATTATCAGTGAAAACTTCTGCTCCGTAAACATCGCTTATCCGCATTGTCTTGATTGCCATTTTTTTATCCTCCTTTTAAGTTTACCTTATAAAGCTAGAAATGTTTATAACTTTATATATTTTTCTCTTTTTTATGATATCTTATAAGAATCTCCATATTATAGGCACTTCTCATATATCTGCTGAAAGCGTAAATGAGGTTAAAAGATTTATTAATGAAAAAAAGCCTGATATTGTGGCTTTGGAGCTCGACAGGCCCAGATTTGAGGCCTTGATTTCAAATGAAAAAAGAAAAATGAGCGTTTTTGATATTAAAGAATTCGGTTTTAATGGTTTTTTGTTTAATTTGATAGGGTCTTGGGTTCAAAAGAAGCTTGGAAATCTGGTTGGAGTTTCACCTGGTTCTGAAATGATTGCAGCAATTAGCGCAGCAAAAGCCAATAAGCTGCAAATAGCTTTAGTTGACCAGGATATCAGAATCACTTTAAAAAGAGTTTCTCAGCTTGTAACCCTAAAAGAAAAATTTAGGTTATTTACAGATTTGATAAAGGGTATTTTTGTGAAAAAGATAGACGGCATGGATTTTTCTAAAATGGACTTAAACAAAGTACCTGAAGAAAAACTAATTCGGATTATGCTAAGACTGGTAAAAAAAAGGTATCCCTCGTTTTATAAATCCTTGATTGAAGAAAGAAATATCGTAATTTCAAAAAATTTAAATACACTGATTGAGAACAATAAAGAAAAAACAATACTGGCTGTACTGGGTGCTGGGCATCTTCCAGGATTAATGAGAATAATAAAAAGTGGTTAATATCAAATTTGATAAAAAAGAATTAAAGCACATTGTAATCTCGATAATTCTGTTAGGTTTTATATTTGGTTTTGATGATAAAATGCCAGCTTTTGTACTTTCCAATTGGATCTCAAATTTTATTTTTATTGCTCTTATTGTAGCTTTTTCTTTGATTTTTCATGAAATGGCCCACAAGTTCATTGCTTCAAGAAATAATGCTATTACTAAATATAGTCTCTGGAGCATAGACCGATACGGTCTCGGAAGAAGTTCAAAGCTTCCAGCTAAATTTTGGGGCTTTACTGTTAATAACATCTACATAGGGGCGTTTATTGCGCTTTTTTTGGCAATAGTTTCTAAGGGAATGTTCATTTTTGCTGCAATTGGTCAAACAATAATAGAACCAGATAAAATTAAGGGAATTGGATCTAAATACAAACTTCTGGCAAATTTTGAAATTGCGTCTATTGCCCTTGTTGGGCCGTTAGCCAGCCTTTTACTGGCATTGATATTCAATATACTTGGATTCAAACAGGGCGTTGAGGTTAATTCTCTTCTTGCTATCTATAGTATGCTTCCTTTACCAAAACTTGATGGAATAAATATACTTTTTAATTCGAGATTCTTTTATATTTTTTCTTTTATCTTCATACTATCTGGTATAATTTTATTACAAAATGCTTCTTCATTGGTTTCATTAATTATTTCCTTGCTTATTGCAATAATAATCACATTAATTTTCTTCTATAAGTCACACCAGTAGGCTGAGTACGGACTTCTGTATTAAAAACATGAATAATATCCATGTAAATATGCTAAATGTTCCAAAAAATGCAATCATAAAAAAAACACCGATAGAAATGTCCATTATAGAAGCCAGTCCCGGTAAAAACAGGAGGCCTTTTATTATTAGGTAAATAGCAAAGATTAATAATAGGTTTTTATACCACCCAAATTGAAACAAGATAAGGCTTATCCATGCAAGCATATCCATTATTCCAAATAATTTTAATAAAGCCATGCCAATCAAGATTTGAAAGAATTATTAAAGCTTTACTTTTTTAGGGGCATATGATTAAGATAAAAAATTTTGAGCCGAGATTGTATCAGGAGTCTATCCTAAATACTTGTATAAACAAAAATTGTTTGATAGTTCTTCCAACAGGACTAGGCAAAACGAAAACTGCGATTTTGGTGGCAGCACAAAGGCTTAACACATTTCCGAATTCAAAGGTGCTTTTTTTGACTCCAACAAAACCCCTTGCCAGCCAGATATATAATGAATTTATTGATTGTTTGGACATAGAAAAAGAGAAGATTGCTTTATTTACTGGGGAGATCAGCCCTCAAAAGAGAGGGCAGATTTGGAATGAATCTAAAGTTATTGTATCGACGCCGCAAGGATGCTCAAATGACATTATTAATTCCAATATCAGCATAAAAGAGGTCTCATTACTGGTTTTGGACGAGGTTCATAGGTGTGTAGGAGACTATGATTACGTTTTTATCTGTAAGCAATACCAAAAAAATGCCTCATACCCAAGAATAATTGGGTTGACTGCGTCTCCTGGTTCTGATATTGATAAAATAGCCGAAATTTGCAAAAATACTTTTTTGGAGGACATCGAGATTAGAAGTGAAGATGATCCTGATGTAAAGCCATATGTCCAAGATATAAATATAGAATGGATTAAGGTAGAACTTCCAAATGAATTAAAGGAGATTAGAAAATTTTTAGAAGATTGTTTAAAACAGAGGCTTGTTAAATTAAAGAATTTTGGTGCAATAAAAACAGACAGTCTGGGTTCGATAACAAAGACGGATTTGTTAAACCTACAGTCACAAATACAAGGGAGGCTTGCACAGGGAGAAAAAAATTTTATTCTTTGGCAGATAATTTCATTAGTGGCAGAAACAATAAAGGTCCATCATGCTATCGAGCTTATAGAGACCCAGGGTGTTT
>ORJL010913177.1_pt1 | contig 45863 bp, 35 predicted proteins | sample 1779941 | NCBI WGS metagenome assembly ORJL01 (sample SAMEA104232317, study PRJEB22302) | groundwater metagenome | biome: forest; feature: aquifer; material: groundwater | place: USA | collected 2011-08-07 | depth 5.8 m | reverse complement strand
CTGTTCGACCTCCCGCACGATCGTCATCTTGAAGGCTTCACTATACCGAATGGCTGGTTTGATTGCCGGGTTTTTCGTCGTCATTCCTGACAATCTATTTCAGGACGGGACCATTGTTTCGAATTTCGAAATTCGAGTTTCGAATTTTTGGCTGAGACGGCCTGCCCGCGAAGGAGGGTGGACGGTACGCATTGATGTAACCGCTGAGGTCACGAGGTAGAGGAAGCATCGGCCCTGATGAGTGTGCCGTGTCCGCCTCAGGCGGCCACTACAAAATCATCCGATAGCCCGACGGCTGAAGAAGAAGTCGGCCGTCTGACAGGTTTGTCTGCTGAGTTCTTCCAGAGTGATTCCACGCGCTTGCGCCGCGGCTTCAGCCGTGTGCCGGACGTAAGCCGGCTCGCAACGTTTGCCGCGATTTGGCGCCGGCGCCAGAAAAGGGCAATCCGTTTCCAACATGTACCGATCCGGCGGCGCGGCGGCCAAACTTTCCCGCACCGTCTGCGCGTTTTTAAACGTCACGATCCCGGTGAAGCTGACCAGGGCATTGAGATCGAGAACACGCTGGAGTTCGTCAGCTCCGCCCACGAAGCAATGGAACACAGCGCGGAGCGATCCCGCGAATGGCTTTAATTCAGAGAGAATGTCGTCAAAGCTTTCGCGCTGGTGAATCACGCAGTTGAGCCCGAGCTCCGCCGCCAGTTCGAGCTGTTCCCGGAAGATCCGCCGCTGCTTCTGCCGGTAGCGTTCGTCGTCTTCCGCGCTGCCCCCGGCGGTTTTGCTCGGCAACCGATAGAAGTCGAGCCCGGTTTCGCCGATAGCTACAACTTTGGGATGCAGCGCCAACTCTCGAAGTTGAGCCGCGATTGGCTCGGGCGCTTCGCTGACGTGGGCCGGATGCCAGCCGACCGCGGCGAAAATTCGGGCATGCTTTTCCGCCAGTTCTATTGCGCGCCGGCTGCTGGCGATGTCAGTGCCGATGGTGATGATTTTCGAAATTCCCGCGGCCTCCGCGCGCGCGAGCACCGCATCGAAATCGTTCGCAAAATCGGGGTAATCCAGGTGCGCGTGCGTGTCGTAAAAGGTCGGAGTCATCCGCCCGGATCATAATCTCGGGAGCGACTTCGCCAAGACCGAGTTTCCGATTGATTTCCAACCAGACCGCGGTAAAGCTCTCCCCCATCTATGGCTCAATCATGTTTTCACCCAAGTATTGAAGGGGCGCAGCACGGGGCAAAAAGTTTGGCGGACTTTTTGGCCTACGCAAAAAAAGCGGGAGCAACCGGAGCACAACCGTCGAATTACATGCTCCAATCGGACAAGGGGCTGAAAACCGCGAAGGAGATTCGGGACACGTTCGAGAAGGCTGGCATGACTTTGGATGGCGTTTCAGCCCATTGCCCGATTTGGGTGCATACCACCGCCTGGACCAGCAGCCCGACGGTGCGTCCTTTCATTCCGGGTGACTTGGCGAAAAAATCTCCCGCTGATATCGAAAAATGGGCGGAGAACTACGTGCTCAAACTGCTGGATCTTTGCGCAGAGTTGAAGGTGCAAATCGTGCCGATGTTCTGGGGCGTCGCCTTCGGATGGGAAGTTGCCTCGGGATATCCGTGGGGTTTCTGGAAAGGCGGCGATTACGATCTGTTAAAAGAAGGCCAGGAGCGGTTCGTCAAAAAAACAGCGAAGATCCGCAAACAAGCGAACTCCCTCGGCATTGTTCTCGCCCACGAAATTCATCCCGGCACCGCCGCGATGTGCGCCGATGATTTCAATATGCTCGTTCAGATGTGCGACGGCGATAAATGCCTCGGCGTGAATGCGGACCCGTCCCATTGCTGGGAAGGCGAATCTTGGGAAACGCGGTTCATGAAAGTCGGCCCGCGGGTCTACGGGTGTCATGTCAAGAATTTCGTCGTTCGACAGAATATCCCGCTGCGCAAAATGGAACCGAATTGGCCCGGACGCGCGATGCAGTTCACTGATCTGGCCTCGGGCGATTTGAGCATGGCCCGTTATATCGAGCTGATGGTCGGCATCGGCTATCCCCAACGATATTGCGAGAAGATGAAGACGAAGACCGCACCGCTGGTTGTCGAAGCGGAAAGCGCTTACCGGGATTTGGACGCCACCAGCGCGAATGGGATTGCTTACGTGCGAGATAATCTCTGTTTCCCGCTCGCCGCCGGCTCGTTCGAAGAAGGCATGGGAGCCTAAGGGATTGACGATTGCGGATTGACGATTGGCGTGTCCGCGTCACGGGGTTGTGGACTCGGTCGCCTCGACAAATTCCGTCAGCGATTCTACTGTGCGCTATGGCGACTCACGGAACGATCCCTCTGCCCGCGGCCCATGCGAGCCCGAAAATCCCGCTGCTGGAAAACGGGGATCGGCTTACGCGCGCCGAATTCGAGCGCCGTTACACGGGCATGCCGCAACTCAAGAAGGCCGAGCTCATTGAAGGTATCGTATACATGCCGTCACCCGCCCGCCTCACACACCACGCCAAACCGCATGCACAACTGATTGGCTGGCTTTATCCATATGAGGTGGCCACGCTCGGCGTCGAAATCGCGGATAACGCAACGGTCCGGCTCGATTTGGACAACGAGCCGCAGCCCGATGTTCTTCTGCGGATCCTGCCGAAGGCTGGGGGACAAAGCGGCAACAGCGCCGATGATTATGTAGAAGGCGCGCCTGAGTTGATCGCGGAAGTCGCGTCCAGCAGCGCTTCCTATGATCTGCACGAGAAAAAGCGGGTTTATCGGCGCAACGGTCTGCGCGAGTACCTTGTCTGGTTAGTGGATGAACAACGCCTCGAATGGTGGGAATTGCGCCAAGATGATTACGTTAGTCTTCCAAACGAGCAAGGTTTGATAAAAAGCCGTGTCTTTCCCGGCCTGTGGTTGGATCCGGTCGCATTGTTGGGCGGTGATTCGGCCAAAGTGCTGGCTCAACTCCAGCGCGGCTTGACGACGGACGAACACGCTCTCTTCGCGGCTCACTTAAAAGCACGGTTGGCTGCGAAGGATTTCGTTTAGCTCACCGTTTTGCTCTCGACAATGGGTTTGTCTTGCCCGCTCGATCAGCGGCATGAGAGCTTTCGTCGGTTTGATGGTTCTGGCTGTTTCGATTGACATCCCACTTGCGCAGCAGAGTCCCGCCATTTCCGCGATTCCCAACCAATCCATCAATTACTCGTTCAGCTTCCCAAAGCCTGTGCCGTTCACGGTTTCCGGTCTCGGCGAAAATTTCTTGCTCACCGCGAGCTCAGATAATTTGGCCATCATGCCCAGTGATCGGATCTTCTTTGCTGGAACAGGAACGAATCGAGTCCTGTTGCTGCTCACCTCCACCAATTCCGACGAAGCCACCGTGAACGTCACTATCCGCGCCAGCACGGATGTGTCTCAGGCAGTCACCAGCGTGAAAGTGCTCGTGGACGGCTCTTGCACCGCCCCGCCAACGATCTCGGGCTTGGCTAGCCAACAAATTACGGCCGGAGCAGTGTTGTCGCTTCCGTTTACAGTGAGTGCCGGTTGCGGCGCCCCGGCTGAAGAGTTGGAACTGACCGCCTTTTCCTCAAACACAAACGTCGTGCCGGTCGAGAATATCTGTTTCTTGGGAAGCGGCTCGAACCGAGCACTGCGGCTTTTTTCGGTGATCGCCGGGCGCACGATCATCGGTGTGAACGGGTCGGACCGGCGGGGAAGAAGCGTAACTTCGACGTTTCAATTGGACGTCCGTTCCGCCAAAACTCCCGTCCTCTTGCTCCCGCCGCGCAAACTGGCTGATGGGTTTATCGAACTCACCATGGAAGGCAGCGGTCCCGTCTATGAAATCCAAACAAGTGGCGATCTCATCTCCTGGGAAACAGTGGTGATCCTGCCCAAGCCGGGGCCCGTTCGGTTCATTGATCCTGACCTTCCGCTTGGAATGAAATTCTACCGCGCATTCAGCAGTTCCAACCCACCTATCGTCATTGAGTCTTCGGCGCGGTGAGCCGGGCGATTTCCTTTTGCAGTTCCTCAACTTCGTTCGTCTTTCCCAAACTTCGGGCGAGCGGCAGGAGCTTTTTATAGATCGCCGCGAGGTCGGGATATTGCGGGAATTCCTGTCTGAACTTGTCGTAAACAGCGTATGCTTCCGCGTCGCGGTCCAAGTTCGAAAGGAGTTGGCCAAGCGCCAGGCAAAGCCGGATTCTCTGTTGCGGGGAGGGCTTTAATTCGAGCGCCGCTTGATAACTTTCGATGGCTTTGCTGAACTCAATGTTCTCGAGTCTCAAATTGGCGAGCTTCTCCGTTAAGACCGCGCTCGAGGGTGTCTGCGACAGCGTTAATAAAAAATCAATCGCCAGCTGTGGTGAGATTCCCTGGGCTAGCTTCATGTTGACCGCCCGCAGCAGCGACCATTCAAGCAGCGGGCTTTTTCGTTGGGAAAGCTCGTTGTGCAGTTCCACGCCCGGCCGATGAAACGGCCGGTAGATCGGATCGCCCACCACTGTTGTTTGCCAGGAGAGCACGATTTGACTCGAATAGGCCGCTTCCGCAAACGAGAAATCAAAGTAAACGAGCCGCGAAAAAAAGGTCGCAATGTCAGGAGTCCCTTCCAAATACGGTTCAGCCACCGACCCCATTGTGGCGGTGGCCCCTTTGTCGAGCAGCGGCCCGACCCAATATTGATTGGGGGTTCTGATCGAGAGGGCGCTGAACGAGTGCAAATGATACGCGAATGCCCCAGGCATAAACTCGACCTGCGGGAGCAGGAACGGCCCGCTGAATTGGCCTTCGTACCAGCCGGCGTAAAAGGCGATATGACTCATCGGAAAACTGGCCGGGAACGTTTCCGGCTTTTTGTCGACCACCGTTTCAAAGCCGAGCCGGCGGGCGAATTCCGCAGCTCGCAGAATGAATTGGTCTCCGAGCACGTAAGAGCTGTTGGTTAAACCGCGCGCATCAAAATAAGCCCGGCCCCAAAGTCCGTTCGTCTCCGCGTTCATGGCTTTGTCGATCAGCCCGCGGGCGATCGCAGCGGACGGTCCATCCAGCCGCGCCACGAGCAGAATGCCGTTGGTCGGATGAAAAAGCGCCGCGTTGGTCGTGGCGTAAAATTTGTTCTGAATCGAACCGTAAAGCCGCGGCGCCGGATTGATGTGCGGCAATAACGCCAGTTCGTTATCGACCGCGGCTTCGTTGCGGCGCAATTCCGGGCGCAGCTGATCGATGCCCGGTTCCGAAAGCCCTGGATCGTGCGCGATCCGGAGCGGCACGCCAAAGCAGAGCGCCAGGTAACGAATGCTTGCCTCGCTCGGCAGTTCCGGATGCTCCTCGGTCGGAGTTTGTTTTTTGTCGGGAAAGACGAGCAACCGGTTGTTTTTGAGAGCCTCCAACAATGGATGCTGCAGCTTCTGACGGAAATCAGCGCGGCTCATTTCTTCCGTCAAAGGCAGATCAAACCCAAAGATCTGGTTCGTTGGCACGTGGCGTTTCTCGGCGTAGTACTGGGCCAACTGTTCGGATTCCGGCATGTTCTTGTTGAACACAACGGCGACCTCCTTGCCCGGCTCAGCGGCTCTCAAGTTGGGAAAGAGCATCCAAGCGAGCGCGCCGATGAATACGGCCGCTGGCCACGATGACCATGCCGACGGACGAAATTCCAATTTCCAATTTGAAAGCTCCGACTTGAGATCGTCTGCGGTGAGCGGCATGAGTTCAGCCAATATTGACTCGCAAGCCATCGTAGGCAAATTCGACGCCGGGAGGCATCTCCGCCTGGTCGACATCGTGATCGTAATCGTGGGTGAGGTGGGTCAGAAAAGTGCGCTTCGCGCCAACCCGCCGCGCCGCGGTCAGCGCTTCGTCGAGGCACATGTGGGTCCAATGCGGCTCGCGCCGGAGCGCGTCCAGGACGACGACATCGCACCCCTCGATTTGATGGGTCACGTCCTGAGGCACCTCTTTGCAGTCGCTCAAGTACGCGAGTCGCTTGATTCCTCCTTGCACGAAAAGGAATCCGTTCACTTCCGCCGGTCCATGCGGCAGCAGGAACGGAACGATTTCCAAATCGCCCAATTGAAATGGACCCTCAAAAATATGCGGCTCCGGCTGAAAATAACCTTTCGGCACACTGGGCGTGTCGAAGGCGTAGGAAAAAACCCGACGCAAATCCGTCATCGTCCGAGCGCTGGCGTAGATCGGGAGCGGACCTTTGCGCAGGTCGCAAAATCGGCGGCAGTCATCCAAGCCCATAATGTGGTCGGCATGAGAATGCGTGAAGAGCACCGCATCCAACCAGCGAATATTTTCCCGCAGGATCTGCAGGCGAAATTCCGGGGTGGTATCGACGACGAGTTTTACCTGATCGGTCGCGACATAAATGGACGGGCGGGTGCGATGGTTCTTGGGGTTGGCCAGAAATGCCGGAGGATATTCTTTGCCAATGATCGGCACACCTTGTGACGTTCCGCTGCCAAGAAAAATGAGCGTAAAAGCCATTCCAATTTCACTTTTTTTTTGCGGAACGGTAGCACAACCGCCAAAGTCACCGCGAACCAAATAAAAAATGCTCGGGGCGCTTCGCATCAAAAACCTCGCTCTGGTCCCGGACCTGACGCTCGAATTGCGCCCCGGCTACAACGCCATCACAGGGGAAACAGGCGCTGGAAAATCGATTCTGATCGGCGCGCTCAACCTGGTCCTGGGCGAGCGGGCTGATCGAACTTCGATCCGAAGCGGCAGCGACGCCTGCACGGTCGAAGCTGTTTTCGATCTCAGCAAATTAGCGGGAGAATTAACGGAGTTCCTGGACCAAAACGGAATCGAACCTTGCGAACAAAATCAGCTCACCGTCAAACGAACCGTGACGGCCTCGGGGGCGAACCGTCAGTTCGTCAACGGCACGGCCACCAGCCTCCAAGTTCTGGCCCGGTTGGGCGAATGGCTGGTCGATATTCACGGCCCGCACGAACATCAATCGCTCCTGCAAACGTCCCGCCAGCTCGCATTGTTGGATGCCTTTGCTGGGAGTGAGCCGCTCCGCCGCGAATTCCGCGACAGTGTCCGCCGGCGCGCCGCCCTCGAACAGGAACGCGCGGCGCTGATCGGCGACGAAAAAACCTACCGCCAGCGGCTCGATCTGCTCCGATTCCAAGTCAACGAAATCAAGGCCGCCAAACTGCGTCCGGATGAAGAAGAGGGACTCGAAGCCGATTATCAACGGGCGAGCAATTCCGCCCGGCTGTTCCAACTCGCTTCGACCGCTTCGGGGTTGCTGAGCGATGACGAGCAAGCGTTGCTCACACAGGCTGGAGTGCTCGGGCGAACCTTGCAGGAGTTGAGCCGAATCGATTCCGCCGGCCGGCCGTTGCTCGAATTGCAGGAGAATGCCATCGCCCTCTGGAATGAATTGCAAGCAGCGCTAACGCGGTATCAGGAGCGACTCGAACTTGATCCGTTGCGCCTGCAGGAGCTCGAGGAACGGATTAATTTAATCCAAGCTTTGAAACGCAAATACGGTTCGACGCTCGCGATTGTCATTGATCATGCGGCTGCCGCCCAGCGCGAGCTCGAATCGCTGGAAAACCGCGACCAGGAACTCGTCCGGCTCGAACTGGCGCTCGACGAAAATGGCCGTGCCTTGCGCCAGGTTGGCGAGCGGCTCAGTCGCGAGCGGCGCAAGGCCATTCCAGTTTTGAGCAAAGCGGTCCGAGCCGAGCTGAAGGATTTGGGATTTGCTCAAAGCCAATTCGAAATCGAGCTGCGAACCGAATCGCCCGAAAATCTCCGCCGCGCCGGCGAGAATGGTTTTGATTCAGTTGAATTTCAGTTCTCGCCGAATTTGGGCGAACCGCTCCGGCCCCTGCGCGCAATCGCGTCGTCGGGCGAAATGGCGCGAGTGATGTTGGCCGTGAAAACCGTGCTCGCGGCCGAGGACGCAGTTCCGGTGCTGGTTTTCGATGAGGTCGACGCGAACGTGGGCGGCGTAACCGCGCAAGCCGTTGGCGAGAAGATGCGCAAAATTGCCACGCGACGCCAGGTGCTTTGCATCACGCATCTCGCGCCGGTCGCGGCCTGCGCTTCGGCTCATTTCCTGGTTGCGAAGCGAACCGAAGCAGGCCGGACGATCTCGGAAATTCACGAGCTTTCCACGTCCGAACGCGTCGATGAGCTGGCGCGGATGCTGGGCGGGGCAGGGGAAGCGGCAAAGAAACATGCGCAAGCATTGCTGCGGGAAGCCAGAGAATGATTGAAGTGACCGCAAGTCTTTTTCCCCAATTCGTGGTCGGTTTGAATTAGCGGGATTCTCTCGCAAGCAACGGGACAGACAAACAGTGGAGGCCGGACTGGCTCTGCTCCGAAACGGCCACCGCATTCCAGTCTGGACAGCCCGGGCCGTTTTCCGAAAATACCACCCTGTGCGCCACCGCAAGATGGATCCAATTGACGAAGTGTATGGATTCCTTGATCAATCGAACATTTCGGCGAAGAACATTCGACGTTTAGAAACGCTTCGCCAATCGGCTAAAGCGGATCTCCGCGAACTGGCCGGATTGGTTCTCGAAGTCGCGCGACATTTCCCGCGTCGCCGGCGCCGCTACGTCCGGATGTTCAATGAAAATCGAATTCTCCTCAAACGTTTGAAGGCGTGCCTGGGCGGCGGTTGGTGGGATGACCTTTGTGTTCAGGGCGCTTTCGGAATTCATTTCGGGAATTATGACGCGTTGATCGAGGCTGCCCAAGCTCCTGAACTTCCCAATGTGCTCGAGACCACAACCGACATTCCGAATTGTGTCACCGTGCACACCGATGGCGCGTGCCAAAGGAACCCAGGGCCCGGGGGATGGGCGGCCATTTTGCGTTACGGAAAACACGTGCGGGAAATCTGCGGCGGCGAACCCGCCACCACCAATAACCGCATGGAACTGCACGCCGCCCTCGCCGCATTGCGCGCCCTCAAACGGCCGTGCGCCGTCGAGATTTTCACCGATTCGAAATATCTCCGGGATGGGATTACCCAATGGCTGGCGCGCTGGAAAGCAAATGGCTGGCGAACCATCGATCGAACGCCGGTGAAAAACCAGGACCTTTGGATGCAGCTCGACGGATTATGCGCCCGCCATCAGGTCACCTGGAAATGGCTCAAGGGCCACGCGGGCCATCACGATAACGAGCGTTGCGACGAGCTAGCGCGAGCCGAGATCGGCCGCATGCTGCAAAACCCGTCCCGTGTAAAGAGCGATGCGCCGGTGCTGGGGTCACCCACGGTGCAGGGGTCGGAGCAGGGTAAATATGTGCGAACTCGGGCAATTGTAGAATTCGGTAGCGATACAAAGTAAGTTTGCGCGCGCTCTGACCTTTGCTTGTTAACCGTAAGCGTCCTGGGCGCCTCACCCCTCGATTGCTTTTATTCTCATGCACAGAAAACGAGGGGCGAAAATCGAGCGCAAGGCCATTCTTTCACGCTAAAGATTTGGCTACTGACCTGAGCATGAAACTCTTGTTCAGGTCCGACCCCGAATTGGTGACCCCGAATTGAATTGCCAAACTCCAGCGCCACCGTTCGGTCGAGCGTGCGCTTGGGCAAAGACCTCCTTCCAGGATCCGGTTTTTTTAATTGGGTCGAGCCCCGTTGTTGATGCTTTCAAGTGCAATGGATAACATCCACGGGATGGCAACCAAAACGTGCTAGGAAATCGTGGAATGATGACATGAATCGCTTTGCCACGACTCATTGGACGGCCATTTTGGATGCCGCTCAGTTCGACGGTTCAAAATCAGCCGATGCGCTCGCGGACCTTTGCAGGAGTTATTGGTATCCCCTTTATGCCTTCTCCAGATCGATGGGCGATGCGCATTCCGAAGCTCAAGACGTCACGCAAGGATTCTTTCAGCATCTAATCGAGAAAAGATTAATCGCCGAGGTTCACCCGAGCCGTGGAAGATTTCGTTCCTTTCTCGTCACGTGCTTTAAGAATTATCGGTCCGTCCAAGTGCGGCGGGAGCGGGCACGAAAACGCGGCGGCGAATGGACGTTGACCTCGTATGAAGCGCTGAATGCGGCCGATCGGTTCGCCAGCGAGTTGCTCGAAGCCACGACGCCCGACACGGTGTACGATCGAAACTGGGCGATCACGGTTCTGCATCGCACCTACTCTCGGCTGCAAACCGAATATGCAGCCGCTGGAAAGGAGCGCGTATTTGCGCTCTTGCGCGGTTTTATCCAAGGCGCGGGCGACGGCCCTAAATACGACGAATTCGCAGCGAAAATCGAGAAGACGAAAGACGCGCTCAAAATGGAAGTCTCCCGGATGCGGCGCCGCTTCAGCGAATTATTGCGCGACGTGGTTGGCGAAACTGTCGATAATGCTTCGGATGTGGAAGATGAATTGCGTTATCTGCTCACCCTGTTGAGCCGATGAATCGCGACACAAAAACGTCACTCTGCTTGCAATGCGGTGAGACGCTGCCCGTCGGGCTGATCGGCGGCCTTTGCCCACGATGCACAGCTGCGTTCTACTTGGCGCCTCGCACCGACGACGACGATTCGGCTGCCGAAAGCAGCAAGCCAGCAAAAATCGCCTCGACTCACAAAGACCTCGCGATTCGCGAGCGGATAGGCGAAGGAGGCATGGGAGAGATTTTCGCGGCGACCGACGCGGAACTGGACCGTACGGTCGCGATCAAATGGCTTAAGGCCGAGCGCCAACACGATTCGGCTGCTCGATCCCGCTTCCTAGCGGAGGCGAAAATCACCGGACAACTCGAACATCCCGGCATTGTGCCGGTGTATGAAATGGGAGTCGGTCCCGACGGTCGAGTCTTCTACACCATGAGGCGCATCAAAGGGGTGACGCTGGCGCAAATCTTGGCGGATTTGAAGGAGCAAAAAGCTGCCACGATTCAGCCATATTCCCTGACCGTGTTGCTGACGATTTTCCAAAAGGCATGCGATGCCGTGGCCTATGCTCATTCGCGCAAAATCATCCACCGCGACCTCAAGCCCGAGAACATCATGGTCGGGGAATTTGGTGAAGTGCTCGTGATGGACTGGGGTTTGGCCAAAGTGTTGTCCGGATCCCCTGGTTCAAATCTGACCCGAGAAGAACCATTGACCAATGTCAGCGACCCTACGACAGATGATCGGGGGCCAATTCTCCTTCGGCCGACACACCGAACACTCGATGAAGTCGTTATCGGTTCACCTGGATTCATGGCCCCCGAACAGGCGGAAGGGCGGGCGCATGAAAGCGACATGCGGACGGACATCTTTGGTCTGGGCGCGATCTTATACTCGATATTGACGCTGCGAGCTCCGGTGGAAGGGCAAAGTCCGCAATCGGTGATCGATCGTACCCGGTCCGGCGTGATCCGTGCGCCGAGTGATTTCAACCGCCTATCAACGAAAGCAGGAATGCTCTTGTCGCACTGCCCTGATGGACGTGTCCCAGTGGCGCTTTCCGCTGTCGCCATGAAAGCTCTCGCGCGGCGGCCGGACGACCGATATCAATCAGTGAAGGAACTTCAGGCCGAAATCGCCGCCCATCAGAATGGCTACGCGACAGATGCGGAGGCTGCTGGTTTGCTGACTCACTTGGCGCTTTTCCTGAGACGCCGCCGAACCGAAATGGCACTTGCGGCGGGAGCCTTAGCCATCGTTTTGGTCTTGACCGCAGTCTTTGTCTGGCGTGTGACCACGACGCTGAAGGAACTGCAGAGCACCGCGCCGTCGTTTGCGGCCGAAGCGCGAACGCTGGTCGAGCAAGGCAACCTCGATGCGGCTCTTGAAAAAATTCGCTACGCCGAAAGACTCGCGCCTCACGAAGCCGAGTATCACTATTGCGAAGGAAACATTTTGCAGGCGTTGCTGCGGCTGAAAGAAGCGCGCGAGGCCTATGCCGCCACGCTCAAGATTTCGCTTCGGCACGAATTGGCGAATCGAAATTTGCGGCTATGCGATGAAATCCTCCGAGCCAATGGGGAAAAGGAAACTCTTTCATCGGAAAACATAGACCGTCTTCGTTCGGCCATCGTTGAGCAAGGCCGAGTCGCTGAGGCTGTGGCGGTTGGTCAAACGATGCGGGCCGGAGGAGAAGCGTTACTAGAAAAGCGAAGAGAATATCTTCGACAAGTCGGGTTTCCGGGAACGCTAAACATCTTCGCTGATGGCGGACTGGAACTCAACGCGAGCCATACCGCTATTAGCAATCTCTCTGTCTTGAAGGGGATGCCGCTTTCGCGATTGGATGTAAGCTTTACGGCGATTTCCGACTTAAATCCCCTGCGCGAAATGCCGCTTCGCTGGCTCGATGTTCAAAGCACGCAGGTGACAAATTTGATCCCGATTCGGGGATTACCTTTGCAGCACCTGAATGTTTCTCGGACCCAGGTGTCGGATTTTAGTCCCCTCAAGGGAATGAAAATTAATTACCTCATTGCCCAGGTGCTGCTTGTGAATGATTTAACGCCACTGAAAGGATTACCACTGCGGTACCTGAATTTATATCGATGCACTGAAATCACTGACTTGAAACCGCTCACAGGGATGCAATTGGAAATCCTCGATCTCTACAAGACGCGGATGACCGACATCAAAGCGCTTCGAGAGATGCCTCTGAAGTCGCTTGATCTGGATGACACTATCATTTCAGATCTGAGCCCTCTAAAAGGCGTGCCATTGACATCGTTGAATCTCATCACCGCGCCGGTATCGGACCTGAGTCCATTGCGGGGCATGAATCTGACGGAACTTGAACTCAGAGAAACGCAGGTCAGCGATCTGGAACCTCTCCGGAACATGCCCCTGAAGGATCTTCTGCTGAATGGTTGCGTGCGCCTTAAGGACATAACGGCCCTAGAGTCCTGTCGGGATTTGGAACGGCTCACAATTCCCCGGACGGTCACTAACGTTCACGTGTTGCGCACTTTGCCAAAACTTCAAAAGCTGGGGTATGTTATTTCCTTCTCGCGCAATTGGGACGAAGTTTCCTCAACCGAGGATTTCTGGAAGGCCTACGAAGCCGAGCAGGCACTTAATCCATAGGAATTGTGTTACACCTCGCCGGATTTGGATTTGTACAGGGCTGAGATGCTTTGTCCCACAATTTATTTCTTTCGGGCAGCCCGGAGATCGGGCCGCCAGATCCCTGGCGCCACATGCCATCAACGTTCTTCGAGAACGAGATTTGAGCGGCTGGCCGCAATGCTTCTAATTGGGATGCTCGGCCTTGGCTCCGCGCGCACCTTGGCTTCGCTGGGGGAGGTGACCTCAACGGGGGCCGCCCCGACTCAAGCGCCCGCGCCTCCATCAGCGTTGGAGGTGGGAGCTTATTTGGGCGCTCATCTGCTATGGGCCGAAAGCGTCGGAGCGTCCGAGTATCGCGTTTATCGCAGCGCGGACGGTGGTGGGTGGGAATCCATCGCCCGGCTCAGCAGCACGCGATTTGTCGATAATACGTTGGTAGCCGGCCGGAGCTATCGCTACCGTGTCACGTCGCTGAACTCGGCTGGCTTCGAAAGTCAGCCGACCTCTGAGAGTTCACCTGTCCGCCTCGCCATGCAAATCCGTGAAATCGAAGACTACAACTTCGATGGCGGCAAATACCCGGGGTTCTCCCGTGCTCCATACGCCATCGAAGCGCCGTCTTCGGACGCCCTCGATTCGAAATACGATTACTTCTACAAATTCTATGACTACTGGGTTCCGCCGAACCCGTATCGCCCTGATCCGATGGTGGTTTCGGACCAGGATCCAGACCCGGTCCGTACGCGTTATGTCATCAACTGGACTTCTCCGGGGGATTGGTGGCGTTATACGTTCGATGTGGCTGCAGAGGGCTGGGTGAAGCTCGCGTTGCGCGCCGCGACCCCAAACGTCGCAATGGTCCACGTGTTCTGGGACGAAGAACTGGTGACCACGATCACCTGCCACACCGGAAATTGGGGTGTGTACGACGATTTTCCGGCCAGTCAGGTATTTCGCACGTCGGCGGGCCGGCATACCTTGCGACTCGCGTTAGCGAATGCAGCAGTGGATCTCGACTTGTTCGGCTTCGATTTCAGCGCGCCGCCGCCGAGCCGGCGGGTCATTTTCCAGGAAAATTTCGAAGCGTACGCAAGCTCTGCGTCCGTTGCCGCAAGTGGCGGCTGGACAATAGCCAACAACTCGAACGAACCTGCACTGGCGTGGACAATTCAGAATACCAGTGTCGAGCCGCGGCCCGGATTCTTCTCCGGGTTAGAGGGTCGGTATCTGATCACGGACTCAGGCGAAAACCCGCGTGGTCGCGCCGACGAAACATTGATTAGCCCGTCCATCGATTGCCGAGGGTTCACGCGCGTGAGTCTGCAATTTGCCAGCAATATCAAAATCAATGCGAAGGATGACTCGACGCAGAATTGCGATCTGGAACTCGATACGTTCGACGAAGCAACAAGCGAGTGGTTGAACCGTTGGACAACGATTTTTCATCGCGACCGGCAAAATGGCGACGCCGCTGGCAGCTACGTTCTCCCGATCGCGTCAACGGCGGATGGAAAACAGATTCGCCTGCGCTGGCGTTTTCACGATGCCAAATGGGATTACTGGTGGGCTCTCGACGATATTGAAGTGTCCGGTGAAAAAGCCGAAGCTTTAACAATTCCGTCGGTCCTTTCGCTGTCGATTAACGGCGGCGCTTCCATCACGACCGAACGCGAAGTTCAAATTCAACCCATCGTCACAGGTAATCCGGTTTTCGTGATGCTGAGTGAACGGGCCGATTTCGTTGGTGCGCAGTGGCAGCCGTTGAGTCAGTCATTTTCGTTCAACTTAAGCCCGGACCTTGGCCCAAAAACGATTTACTCGAAGGCCAAGAATGAAGCGGGCATTTCCAACCCAGCCTCCGCCACCATCACGTATGCGCCGGCAGAACCCGGCCTCCGCGCCCTCCGCACTCTCGAATCGCCCGCTGTATTCTCGAGCGGCTACGTCGATATCGCGGTGGAAGTGTCTTACACCGGAACTGACCCTGTCCTGGGCATGGATCTCCAGGAATCTCTGCCGCTGGGCTGGATATTCGAATCCGTTGTGCGAGGTCCGCCTCCCGCGTCTGCTCCCGCCAAGGATGCCATCGGCACGCTGCCGTTTCATTGGGATCAGCCGCCAGCGTTTCCATTCCTTTTCGTGTATCGAATTCGCTTCGCGGGCGCGGAGTTTATGAGCGCCCGCCTCACGGGTGAAGTACGGATCAAAAAGGCTGGGACGAGCGAAATTGCAACCATCGCGGGGGCCGTATCGCTGGCAGAAGCTCGGAGCGACCAGATGTTCCAACGCGTCCTGTATCATGGAACCGTGCTCTCAACGCAAGAATGGGATTGGATCGCGGACGCGGGATTCACGCTGGTGCATTCTTATGGGGGCGACCCATTTTTTCTCCGCAAAATGATGGATGAAGCGCACCAGCGCGGAATCAAGATGATTGCCGGTTCGTGGCAAGGGCAGGGCATCCCGTGGCTTCGGCTTTCGCTGAACGCTGCTAGCGCGGGCGCGCCCGCCAGTTTGCGTCTCGACGTGCGGCACCATTACAGCGATGCGCATCCTTCGCTCGTATTCTTCGCGGCGCCTGGACACCCCTTACATATGCTCCAAGTGCCGTTGGAAAATCCGGCTTGGAATACCATTGGAAAGCTCGCTGCGTATCTGAATTCGCTCGGTTATGGGCTCTCGGCGCAAGTAGAACCCGGAAAAGAAGCGATGTCTTCCGAGTTTTTGGCGACCTGGCAGTACGGTGATTTGGCGCAAGGCGGCGCCTCGGTTTGGGGCAGCGAATTGCCCAACAGCTACCGCCAATACGTTGAGGTCATTAAGGATCATCCGGCCTTGTTCTGTTTCGTGCCGTTCGATGATGTCGATCTTATGCCGTACTCTCCGACTTTTCAGCGTTATGTCGTCGAGCGAATCCGCGAATGGGCGCCCGGTGTGCCGGTGTATCTGCTTCCGCAAGGAACGACGCCTGCGACTTTTCAGCATGACCACAAACAGGAACACAGCAGCTTCGACGGCGTAATCAACTATATCTATCCCGGCATATTGCCCGATCACGTCGATGTTCTGCGCACCGAGATTCAGAATCGGTGGGCCTTCCATGCACAGGACGGACTCAAGCCATGGATCCTGTTGGGCAAAGGTTTTTCGTTTTCCGGCGAATCCGGTGTGCCGCCGAAAGGTTCGCTCATTTTGCAGTGGGAAGCCGCCAAACGCGCGGACGTGCCTTTGACGGGATTCGGTTTTTATGGCTTCCAACACGATGGCGGCGAATTCGCAATAAGCGGTGTGCGCGGATTACAGCAGGAGTGTCGCGAGGTTAACCGCCTGATCAAAGAGGAGTATTTTGATCTGCGGATCGAGCAGGACACGAAGCGCACCATAGACCCAACCGGGGAAGTGAGATTCAACGCGAGAATATTTGGCGGCAAAGGTCCTTATCTGTTGCGCTGGGATTTTGGCGATGGCGAAAACGGCTGGGGCGGCGACGTGAAGCACCGTTACCCAAGAGCCGGCGAATACCGGGTCAAGGCCACATGCCTCGACAGCCGCGGCGCCGTGGCCACGAGAGAAACGCGCGTCTATCTCACGGGCTCGATGGCGCCCTTGATCCGCGAAGACTTTGAACAGGGAAGCTCCGGCAGCTTCGTCGTTCACAATGGAACATGGACTGTGGAAGGGGGACGTTACACACAGTCCTCAGTGCCTGCTGACGGAAGCTGGAGTTCGATTTCTGCCAACTTGGGCAAACAGTATTCAATTGAAACTGATCTCGCCTTCACCGCGCCGGGCGGCGAAGCGTGGATAGTTTGGGCGGGCGCCGCGCTGAACGCCAACGCGCGGCTCACCTGGCACGTGCCGGGTGATCCCGATTTCACACTGAAGGGAACATCGCTGTTGGAACTGCAAACGGACTCGGGCGTCGGTAAGGTTTATATCGCGTTCGATCGAAAGCATGTTTACCACGTCGTGGTGGATGTGTTTGCGGATGTCGTCGCCGTGAGCGTGGATGGCGCCGTTCTTATCGAGCAGTCCATTACGGCAATGAGCGGGGACGGCACGGTGGGCATCGGCGTGAAAAACACGCGCGCGGCGTTTGACAATTTCACGGTGGCTCCGCTGCCAGGCCTTACCGCGAGCGTGTCCTTGGTTGGACCTGAACCTGCCGCTGAACCGTATGTCGTGAGCTTGGCGGCCAATCTCGTTGGCGGCCAGGCGCCGTTCAGCCTCCATTGGGATTTTGGCGATGGTTCGACTTCGACCGAGAGCAATCCACAACACGTGTTTGCTTCCAGGGGGGCTTGGAACGTGCGCCTCCAGGTCACTGACGGGGGCGGTCAATCGGCATCGGGTTCTCGCATCGTCATGACCGGACCGCAGACTTACTATCGCGAGGCAGAGGATTACGATTGGACGGATGGTTCGCCACCAGGCTATCCCACTGAAGCCGAGTTTGGGATCAAGTATGGCGCTGGGCAACGTGGCCGCAAAGGCGTCGATTTTTACGATGATGCAAGTGAAGGCGACCTGACTGCCTGGCGGGACGCCGGCCAGGTTTCGCTGGAAACCGGCAGAAGCGACACCGGCATCAACATACGTTCAGCTGGAGCGATCGATTGGTGGAATTACACTTTCAAATTTCCCGCGCCCGGCGTGGCGCGAATCCGCGCGGTTTGGGCGGCGGACCGGACGGCTCCCGCTCGGCATTGTCGTATCTCTTGGAAAGGAAAACCGATAGGCGATTTGGTTATTCCGGGAAACGGAGAGGAGAATTACGTCACGCTAGAAAGCGCCCCTTTCCCGGTCGATTCAGCGCTCGGGCAGATTCAATTTCAATCTTTGGATTGGGGGCTGAGCTTCGCGCGTTTCGAAATCATTTATGTGCCTGCCACCGACACCGATGGCGATGGCATCCCGGATGTGTTGGACCCGGACAGTGATAACGACGGCTACATGGATGCCGACGAACTGACGAACCGGCAAAGCGACCCGTCGAACGCAAATTCACGCCCGACGGACGCGGATGGAGATCATCTCTCAGACGCCAACGACCCGGATGACGATAACGACGGAGTGCCGGATGTGCTGGACGCTGCGCCCCTCGTGGCGAATCGGGCTCCGCTCGTGTATAGCTTCTCCGAGCAGACGGTCCGCGCGGGCGAGATGTTGTCGCTGAAAGTTCATGCCCTTGACCTTGATCTTCCGGCTCAGAAACTCTCCTTCAAACTAACGGGCGATATTCCGCCCGGCGCGGTGATCGGCGACGACGGTGTGTTGACGTGGACGCCCACGACGTCGCAGGCATTGAAGGACTATTCATTGGCGATCACGGTCACCGACACTGGAACACCACCCGCCAGCACAACGAAAGTGGTTAATGTTCGCGTCAATGAAGCCCGCACAGAAGGCTTCGCGAGCGTGACCATCACCACGACGAATGGCCCGGTCACTCTCGTTGTGCCTCGCAAGGAATACCGATTCACGGCGCTCAATCGCACTCTTTATGTTGCGACTAATGGCAGCGACACGAATCCCGGAACTATCGAGCAACCCTGGCGCACGTTCGCCAAAGCGCTTCCAGAGCTTCAACCGGGCGATGTTCTTTATGTCCGGGGTGGCGAATATGCGGAGCCGTTTGAAATCACGAAATCGGGGACACGCGCCAAGCCGATCGCGATCGCTGCATTTCCAGGCGAGCGCGTGCGGATTGTTCAGCCGGAGGGCTGGCAGGATGCGCATCCAGAGAAAGCTACTGTTGCCATCACGAGCGCGGTCACGGGTCAATTGTGGTTCCACGGTTTTGAAGTTGAAGGCGGTTGGCGGACAGGAGATGTGATGTCATCCGGCGGCGGACGCGGTTGCATCTCGGTCAACGGGTACCGACAAGATGACAATCTGCGCATCGTCAACAACATCTGTTCAAAAGGACACGACTACGGGATTCGTCTGCAGGTGGAAGCCCCCCTTGGAGTTCTATTGGAGGGAAATGTGGTTTGGCAGTGTGGGTTTGGGTCACTTGGAACTGGCATTTTCGCTGATACGGGGGTGGACGCGAGGACGCAGGGACTGATTATTCGAGGGAACTTGATTCTAAATTCTCATGGCGGGATAGCTTTGAATTACGTCCGTGGATCGAATATGTGCTACAATAATGTCGCTGCATTGAATTCGACCGACGGAAACGCCCTTATTATTGGCTCAGCAGGCACTACACTCGCCCACAATGTTTGGTATCAGAATGACGCCTCCGGATTGATGTTCCAGGGAAGATCGGAAACCAATACGATTCTCAATTCAATTTGGGGAGGGATTACGAAAAGCCACCTACGCTGGTCCGATGGTTTTGGAGTGTTCGATGGACGAGAACTAAGCAACAGACTCGATTCATGCGTTTTCGATCCCTCATCCGTGTTCGCGTCACCCCTGGAGTGGTTCACCCCTTGGATTGGCACAAACCTCATCCACGCCGATCCGTTGTTTATCGATCCACAGCATCTGGATTTCCGGCTTCAGCCCACCAGTCCTGCCCGCAATGCCGCCAGTCCCGTAAAACTTCTCGGAGCGCTCCCTTCCCCGGACATCGGCTTGTTTTCGGCCACGAACTATTGGCAGCCCGATTTGCTTCCCATTCCTGACTTTCACGTCAACGAGATGGAGGAGTTGAAGTATCAGTTCCAACTGGCGGTCACCAATCCCGCCGTCGCCGAACTGAAGTTTGAATTATTGAGCGGTTCTCCCGACGGAGCCTATGTTGACGCACGCACAGGTCTATTCACCTGGCGACCGAGCGAGCACCAAGGCCCAGGTTCCTATACTGTCACAGTTCACGTTACGGCGGACGACTCGCCGCTTCTTACATCCATCGCTTCCTTCGGCATCACGGTCCAAGAGGTGAACGGAACGCCGCTCATTGGAACCATTAGGGATTTGGAATTGCCCGAAGGCTCGTCCTTGGTCCTGAATCTTCAGAATGCGCACGTTGGGCTCTCGCCAGGCTTGTTGCGGGAAGTGTTCTCGGCTCTGCCTGGCGCCTCGCTGTTCGACTTGACCAATTCCCTCAAATTCCCGAACTCTCCGGATCGATCCGAGTTGCTTTCAACTGGTTTTGAAGCGCCAAGAGATGTCGCGGATAACTACGGCCAAGGTCTGCGCGGTTACGTCGTGCCGCCGGAAACGGGCGATTACACGTTTTGGATCGCGAGCGACGACCAGTCGGTCCTCTCTTTGAGTTTGGATGACTCTCCCGCGAATGCCCGGTCCGTGGCACGGGTTAACACCTGGACCGCTTCGCGTGAATGGACGAAAGAGCCCAATCAGAAATCGGCGCCAATTCCGCTCGTGGCGGGCCAGTATTATTACATTGAGGCGGTCATGAAGGAAGGCGGAGGCGGCGATAATCTGGCGGTCCGCTGGCGATTGCCGACCGGCGCCCTGGAGACGCCAATACCCGCATCCCGTCTCTTCCCGTGGGAAAAACAAGCTTCGTTCGCGAACAGCTTTGTCGCCGGAGGCCGGCCGGGTCTCAGGCACGATGTCTGGTTCAGTTACCAGAGCACCGATACGTTGGAAGCGATAACGAATTCCACCCAGGTGTTGAATTCACCCGCCAGGTCCGATCTGTTGCTCGACTATTTCGAGACCCCGCCCAACACCACTGACAACACCGGATTGCGAAGGTGGGGACAGCGCGTGCGCGGCCTCCTTATCCCACCGCAGACCGGCGATTACACTTTCCAGATCGCGGCGGGCGGCGACTCGGTTCTCTATTTGAGTTCGGATGAATCGCCCCAAAACGTGAAAGCCATCGCCTCGATCATCGGCGGGACGGAACGGCGAGAGTGGAACAAGACTCCCTCGCAACAGTCCGCGCCTTTGCATCTTCAGGAATCAAAACCTTACTACATCGAAGCCATCACGATGGCCGACCGCGATAAGGATCATTTGTCGGTGGGTTGGCGACTCCCAGAGGGAAGAACGGAGGCGCCAATCCCAGCCTCCCGCGTGAGGCTGGTTTGGGATCCTGTCCTCGCCACTGATCCCGATGAACCGCAAGGAAAACTTACCTTCACGTTGGCGTCGGAAGCGCCTTCAGGGATGGAAATCAACCGAGCCACCGGGCGATTGACCTGGGTTCCTGCAGAAGCGCAAGGCCCTGGAACTTACCAGATCACGGTTCGTGTTGCCGATAATGGCGATCCGCCACTCTCGGCTACAACCACGTTCACTGTTGCCGTGCGAGAAATAAATGCGCCGCCGATCTTGCCGGCGATAAACGATCAGACTGCCACCGAAAACAATCCCTTCAGGTTCAGTATTTCGGCCAGCGACACTGACGTGCCGGTGAATCCATTGGAATACTCGCTTTTATCAGGCCCTCCGGGAATGAGCATCGCGACCACGACCGGAATGATTTCCTGGGCTCCTGATGAAACCGCTGGCGGCGCCCGCTTTCCTGTCACAGTCCGTGTGACCGACAACGGCACCCCGCCGCTCAGCGACTCGCGCGCGTTCACAGTGAGTGTCGCCGAAGTGAATTCCCCGCCGACGCTGGCGCCCATAGTCGATCAGACCATCAAAGCGGGAACGCCTCTGAACTTCACAGCAGGCGCAAGCGATCTCGATATCCCAGCCAATGCGCTGATGTTCAGCCTCGATCCGGGCGCTCCAGCGGGAGCGACCATCAATCCAGTCACGGGAATCTTTAACTGGACCCCGCCGACGACAATCAGCGCGCTCACAAATGTCATCACGATCCGTGTCACGGACGACGGTGTGCCGCCCTTGAGCGCGAGCCAGGCTTTTATGGTCGTCCTAACCCCGTCCAATATCGCACCGGTGCTCGCGGACATTCCCGACCAAACGATCCCCGAGGAAGCACTGTTTATCTTTCAAGCCGCGGCCAGCGATTCCGACGTCCCCCAGCAGCAATTAACCTTCAGCATTGAAAGCGCCCCGAACGGCGCCACCATCAACCCCATCACCGGCGAGTTCACGTGGACCCCTACTGAAGAGCAAGGACCGGGGACATATCGCATCCTCGCGCGAGTAACGGACGACGGCTTGCCGCCCTTGACCGGCGAGAAATCGTTCACGTTGACCGTAAGCGAAGTGAACCGAGCGCCTGTGTTGGCGGCTATTGCAGATCAGAAGATTATTGAGTCCACCGCCTTGGTGCTGACGAATTCCGTGAGCGATGCAGACCAACCGCCGAACAAACTCGCCTTTGAACTCGTGAGGGGGCCTGCCGGGATGACGCTCGATCCGATCAGCGGTGTGCTGAACTGGACACCACAAGCGAACCACATTCCGAGCACGAATCAAATTACAATCAAAGTGACCGATGACGGGGATCCACCGCTGGGCGACACGAAAAGTTTCGATGTCATTGTACAACGAAAAGCGGCCAGCGCGCCCCCACGGATCACGTCGCCACGACTGTGGGCAGATGGCCGATTCTCGTTCGAGTTCACCGCAGAGCCTGGGCGGGCTTACACCATCGAAGCCTCGCCCGATTTAACAAATTGGGAGAGCGTCGTGGTCCTTCCAGCCGACGGGCAAGGACATGGCGAATTCAGCGAGAGCCTGCCAGCAAAGCTCTATAACCGCTATTACCGCATGGTTGAGCAATAAAATCATCGCCGATGGTCGAATCCCACTGGATTACTCCTCTGGCCGCATTACTTGCTGCACCGAGTTTTTGCGATCGAATCGTTCGGGTTGCAAACGGCATGTTTTGGTATTGACCTCCAACGGAAGTTCCATCTCCCAGGGAGGGTTGGCCCGCCACGCGGGACTACCCCGAGCTTTGCTGAATTAACTTTACACTCTCAGCGAGCCAAGCATCCTGCTGCCACAATGGAAGTCGAATCGCCGCTGCATCCAAGATGCGCGATCCAGCGCCGCTCCTCGTGTTTATTTCTATTGCTTGGCCTGACAGCGTGCGGCCAAGTTGCTGCGGCTGCGTCCGGTCAACTGGCCTCGGATTATTTAGTGCGCACTTGGCAGTCGGACACTGGTCTGCCTCAGAATTCCGTCTCCGCAATCCTGCAGACGCAAGACGGCTACTTGTGGATCGGCACTTTCAACGGGTTAGTCCGCTTTGACGGCCTCAAGTTCACATCGTTCACTGTCGGAAACACGCCCGAATTGGTTTCGGATTCGATCGTAACACTCTTCCAAGACCGACGCCGCCGGCTTTGGGTTGGCACAGACGGGGGTGGTTTGGCCTGCTTAGAGGAGGGGAAGTTCACTTGTTACACGCTTCCCGACCGGGTGGGCGCCTCGGTGGTTTCGACAATTTCAGAAGATCAACAGGGCGGGCTGTGGATTGGCACTGATGGCGGCCTGTATCGACTTTCCGCGGGCCGCATCGCCGAGGTCAAGGCTGATAACGCGACGGAGGGTTTTGGTGCGGTCCACAGAATCTACTGTGATCCCGAGGGGACACTCTGGATGTCGATAGCAGACTCATCGATTTCAGATTCGCTATGGACCTGGCGCAAGGGCACGCTGCGTCGGGAAGCAGAATACGCGCACATTTCCGGGATGACGTCCGACATGCGTTCGAGAGTATGGCTTGCCAGCAGCACGAAAGGCCTGATCTGCCCGCAAGGAGTTAATCCGTCTGCCCAATCCTTACCGCATGACAAACTGCCCGAGTTAATCTGCGCCACGCGCAATGGCGACATTTGGTTGGTGAAAGGACTGATCCTCACCCGGCTTCGCGCCGGCCAGTGGAAAGACTACCATTTATCCGAGGAGCTGCTTGGAGGCGGCCTCCTGGTGATTTTCGAAGACCGCGAACAGAATCTATGGATCGGAACGAACGGGCGCGGGCTCCTCCAACTGCGGCCAAAAGTTGTGCAAAATTATTCCGTCCAGGATGGATTGCCGGGGAACGATATTGTGGTGTTGGCCGAAGGCCTCGCTGGTCAGGTTTGGATTGGCGGGTTTGGAGTGGGAATTGGGGTTTGGGATAAAACCAATCGGTATCAACGTTTGGCCGGTCTGCCGAAAGGCCGGGAAGATGTGCCCGCGATCTGGCCCGGTCGCAACAATCGCATGTGGCTTGGGACGCGTGATGGAATGTTTTTTTCCTGGGAAACCAATGGCACGGTCATCCGACAACCAGAAGTCAAAGATGGCGCCCGAATAATCTTCGAAGACCGTGACGGCGGCCTATGGCTTGGCACACGCAGTCGCGGGGTTGAGCTGCGCCAGCGCGGAACAATCACTCGCTTCTCCCAAAGCGAGGGGTTGAGTGACAATTTTGTGACCGGGATTGCGCAGACCCCTGACGGTGCCATCTGGATCGGAACAAAGCACGGACTGAATCGTTGGCTGGACGGGCGGATCAGCCAATTTGATAGACGAGACGGCTTGGGAGCAGAGTGTATCCACACGCTTTATATAGACACCGCAGGGATTCTTTGGGCAGGCACTGCGGGCGGAGGATTGGCGCGGTTCAAGGACGGAAAGTTTGGCGCAGTTACCGCCAGCCACGGCCTGCCCAATGAGGTAGTGGCACAAATCATCGAGGATGGAATGGGGTTTCTTTGGATCGGGTCCAACGCGGGCATCTTCCGCGCTAATCGGCAGGAGTTGCTCGAATGCGCAGATGGGAAAAGGAGCAATGCTCGCTTCCAGTCTTTTGGGCGAAATGCCGGGTTGTTGAATCCGGAATGCGCGGGCAGCTTTCAGCCCTCCTGCCTCAGGAGCGGCGATGGGAAGCTCTGGTTTGCCACGGTGGGAGGCATCGTCGTGATTGACCCCACCCAACTGATTCTGAACTCTCTTCCTCCTCCGGTGCACGTCACATCGATTACCGCCGATGGCAAACAATGTCGGCTGTCGGCCGGAACGGCGGAATCGGCCGCCGAAGTCACAGTGCCTCAAGGACGGTCCAAAGTTCAAATTGATTTCACCGGACTTGGTTTTGCCGCGCCTGAAGCTGTGCACTTTCGCTTTCGTCTGGCTGGCGTGGATACCGACTGGGTCGAGGCCCGGACGGGTCGCACCGCTTATTATAATCGGCTATCCCCTGGTAGCTACACTTTCGAGGTCACCGCCTGCAATGAAGATGGGGTTTGGAACGAAACGGGCGCGACCGTAGCTTTACAAGTTATGCCATTCTGGTGGCAGACTTCATGGTTCAAGAGTGTTGCTCTGCTGGCGATGGCATCGGCGCTCACGGGAACAATTTGGGCCTTGCACAATCGACGATTGCGCAGAGCTCTGGAAAAGGCTCAGCAGAAAGCCGCACAAGATTTCGCCCAGGAATTAGCTGCCGTGAACTCGACGCTTCGAGCGCAGAAACTCGCATTGGAAACGGCGTTAGCCAACGTTAAAACTCTCAACGGCTTGATACCTATCTGCTCTCATTGTAAGAAGGTCCGTTCTGACGAAGGCTATTGGCAGCAAGTCGAGGCGTATGTGCAGCAGCATTCCGAGGCTCAGTTCTCTCACGGGCTTTGCCCTGACTGTCTACCGATCTTCTTCCCAGATGCGCCCGGCCAAGGCTAAAGCGGCCAAGCAGCGCCCCCCGTTTCTAGCATCGCGCTCAGCGATTTCCTTCAGTCAGACAAGTGATCCCAGGCGCACCCCGCCTGTACCGCCGCCGCAAGATGCCATTAACAAAAACGGCCGCCCTGCGGCGGCCGTCTGGATTCAAAAAGATCCGTTTTCCCGTTAGTGGCTCCGGGCAGCCGCGTTGTCGATGGCCCCTTTTTGTGCCCCGGTGATGGTGCCGGCGGACTTCAGGGCCGCGGTCACATGAGCCACGCAGCTCACGAACTGGCCATGGGTTATGGCCGCGCCCGCGCATTGGACAACTAAATCGCTGATCGAGCAACCTGAGGAGGAAACTACATTCGAAACCCCCGAATCGATCCCGCCAATAATCACTGTCGAACCTAAATTCGAGTCGGGGCAAGCGTCCTGGCTGTCGGGAACGCCGTCATGATCGCTGTCATTCGGATCGCTGTTAAACTCGACCACGAAGCCTGGAAGTTTCGATTCGGCCGGCAGGTCATTCCAGTTGCCGGTGCGGTTCCAAAGCTGCAGCGCGTCCTCTTTGAAATTCGAACCCGGAAAATCGTTCGGCTCGCCAGGCAGCCAATTCGTGAAATCCCACGATTCCCCTGTGACCCAAATCCACCCCGCCGCCGGATCCGGGTCCGGCACTGGGGTGTCGTTCGGCTGGAATCCTCCCAGCCAATAACCGAACTGCGCCAAACGCGACGCCTGTGGAAATGTGTCAAAGACGAACTGGTTTTCCGCCGCGGAGGTCAACGTTGCCAGGTATCCGCCCATCGCGCTGGCGGCCGCTTCGGCCTCATACCAGGAAATCCCGCTGCCCACTGTCACCGCGTTGTACCAATGTCCCGTGCCGGGATTGTACTGGGCCAGCGAGAGCGCAGGAGCGGACTCGTACTCGACGACGAACCCGGCGCGGTGATCTTCCCGAGGCGCATCATTCCAAGTCCCGTCAAACCCCCAGAAACCAATGGCGTCTTCTTTGAACCCCGAGCCGGGAAAATCGTTTGGCTCGCCGGGGCTCCAGTTCGTGAAAACGAACGGTTCACCCGTGACCCATTGCCATCCGGCGGCCGGATCAACGTCCGCTACGGGCGTGTCTCCGGGCTGCAGCCCGCCGATCCAATATCCGGAAAAATTCAGCTGGGAAGCTTCCGGGAAGGTCTCAAAAATAAACTGGTTTTCTTCAGCAGAGGTGATCGTGGCGAGATGACCGTTGAGAGCCTCGGCGTAAGCTTTAGCTTCATCCCAATTGATCCCATCTCCCGGGATGGACACGGCTTCGTACCAGTGGTTGTTGGCGGGGTTGAGAACGGGGCTTGCGTGCAGACCGGCCGCGAGGGTTAACGCGGCGAGCGTCACGGCGCTGAATCCGAGTGGTGAGGTAATCATATAATAATGCAGGTGGTTGTGAATCGAGCCAAATAAGACTTCCAACTGTTTCACGGCAGGAAATCTAATATCGGAACGCGAGGAAGAAATCAAAAGCGGGCTCGCCTGTCAAGTCAGTGTCAGGTTGGGTAGGTTGGTGTTATGGCAGGGTCAGTATCTCCGGGCGCAACCTTCCAACAAATTGATTCGGCAACCGTTGGTCAAGCGAACCCTGAACGATTGATTCCATCGCGACGTGCCCGTCGCAGAAGGTGACGTTGGCTTTTTTTCCATGACGAAAATGGCCGTTTGGATAATCGACTGAGTTGTCGATGTAGTACCATTCTTCGAGCATCGGGTTGGTGTGAGAGGCCGGCGCTTGAAAGTCGTTCACTTGGGCAGCGTCCGCGAACAGAGCTATGTCAGTGGGTTGGCTGATTCGGTTGCAATTTATGGAGGGCTGGCTCGGACCAGTGGAGAGATAATAATTGTAACCATAACTCCACACTATATTCGTGCCTTTCAACTTGAAGCGCGAGCTCCTCCAATCGAGGGCAGGGCACAACCGGACATCGCTCCCCGCGAGGTACGGAAACAATCTCCCAACCGAGAGGTCGAACGATCGCTTGCCCTCGGGTCCAGGTCCAATCCAGCCAAACCAATAGGCCTGGCCGCCGTCCCTCGGAGCATAGAGATAGTTGAAGCAATTACCGTCGTTATCGCTCCAATATAACTGGGTGGCGAGGCCAAGCTGGCGCAGATTGTTCGTGCATTGAGCGCGCCGGGCGGATGAGGTGGCTTTCGCGAGCACCGTGAACAGCATGGCCGCGAGCATCGCGATGATGCCGATGACAACGAGCAGTTCGATCAGAGTGAAACCCCGTGACTTCATGATCTGAGGCTTGGAGGGGGCTGCACTGAGAGCTCGCGCGATTTCCCCGCCGGATGGCGCGCAAACTTGGCAGAGGGCCTGAGTGAGAATGTGCGTTGGTCTGAGTCGTTCAATGGCCTCATGGTCCACTTCATATAAATTGCCGCCGCTCCCGATGCATGCGGCCACTGCGGCATCGATTTCCTTGAGGCTCATTGTTTCAACGGGCAAGGAGCATTTAACGATCACCGGTTTAGTCCTGGCGCCGGCCGGAAAATCGCATTCGTGCGAGACGCCAACCACCAGGTCGCCGAGGCCAAGGGCATAGGCCATTTCAGTCGCGGCAGGCAGGAAGGAAACGATACGCAGGTTGCAGACGCGAAGAGTATGCGCTCCGGCGAACCCCCGCGGACCCACATCCCAAGCCAAACGATCAGCGCGAAACTGGCGTAGACGACCGGTGTGATCGCATAAAAACCAAACACGAGGTCGCTCAAAACAAGTCCGCCGAGCGGCACGAAGAACGCCCAAAGTTTGGTCGGAGATTGCGCACCGCCGAAGAGGGCTATAGCAGCAATCGGAGTGAAGTTGGGCGGATGCGGCAGCAATCGGGAGGCTGCGGCCGCAAGAATCATGGCCGCGAGCACAGTGAATCGAAGTTTGTTCATATTTTCCTTTCGACTGGATGAAAGGTGAGGGGTCATGCAACTTTTATGCAACAATAGGGTTGAGGTTCTTTTTCGGGCAGGAGATCGCAAAACCAAAAACCCTTTGTCCGATGTGGAGAGGAGGGACAAACATAGGATGAATTGGAATCACTGGGATGCGTGACTTCAACCGGCCGATACACTTTTTCTCCGATCGTAAATCTCACCGGCTGTTTGAAAATCGGTCCGTCGAACGCAAACGAATGGAATTCGCCGTTTTCACCACAGGGGTCCACTTCCAGTGGCAACGACGCGATGAAATCCGCGTCGAGGGTGCGGCCCACATGATGTTCGCCCAAATAAGCGTCATTGACGCAGCAGATCGCCGTGCCGAAGCCAAGCGCGAGGAATTCCCGGATGAGCTCGCGGGAATCAATCTTCCAGATTGGGAAAATGCCTCGTAATCCAACCTTCGCCAGGTTCTCTTCTCGCCAGCGTTTCAGGTCTTCGAGAAAAATGTCGCCGAACGCACAGGCTGTGACTCCGCGTGCCTTGTGCGAAAGCAGGCACGCCGACATTTTTTGCTGATACTCGGCGTTCGAACTGCGCTGGCTCAGGAACACTTTCTCGAGTGGGAGACCGATCGATTGGGCTTGTTGTTCCAGCAATTCGAGCCGCACGCCGTGCATGGAAACCCGCTGGAAATGCTCGTTGCACGTGGTGAGCAAGGCGGTCACTTCGTGGCGGCCGTCCTGCAGGATCCGGTGGAGGGCAAGGGCCGAATCCTTGCCGCCGCTCCAGCAAAAGATGATTTTCTCCTTCGTCATATTAGGGGCGTTCGGCGCGCACGCGATAGAAGGCTTTGTCTGGGGGAGCGTTCGTTTCCTGCAAAATAAGATTCGTGGCGTTTCCGCGAACCGAAATCGAGGCGGGACGCCACGAGGTGAAATCGGCCGTCCGTTCAAGGGTGTAGAGCCAGTTGCTTCGGCTCATGAATTGCACCTGCCAGCGGTCCGCGCTAAATGAGCCGGAAAGATTTTGCACGGGCGGCGGCGGCAGGTTGACTATAAGATCGTCAACGGTCCCGTGGGCAAGGAGAGATCCGGCATAGATGACGCCGCTGTGGCTATTCGTATCCTGTCCAGCCTGGCTGTAGCTGCTAATCGAGATGGCATCCACCCGAAAATCAGTGAAGCTCGTATCCAGATGAGCCACGGCATTAGACACGAACAAGGCATTGTTTCGTGTGAGGGTCATAACGAGATTCGAGCTGCTCGCGGTATATGTGAGATTCACTCGATACACGTCATTGGTGGCCAAAGCATCCGGATCATAGCCACCCGAAGCATAGTGAAAACCGGTGGAATCAATCATGGTGGCGGTGAGTGACGGCCCGTATATCCAGGCGCCGCCGGGATCGGGAAAGAAACTGAATTCCACCAGATCCTGCGCGCTGTAACCAGTGCCACGGAAAAAACCGGGTTGCGAGGCTTCTTCGAGGTTCAGAAATCCGATTGCCAATGGAAAGGTGCTGGGCATCTGCGGGTCAATGCCAGCGGCAACGTCGTTGAGGCGGAGATTAAAGCTGACCGAGAAATCGTCGTCGCGGGAAAGAATGGCGCCGAGCGGATAGTAAAAGTAACTATTCGGCTGTGATGAATCCCACGTGACGGCAAGGTTCTGATGTTCGGAATCCCACCGAAACAAATTGGCATTCCCGAAAGTACGCCAGCCGCCTTTCGACGGGTTATTGCTGAAATCTTCGGTGAAGGTGGCTGCCCGGGCGACCGCAACGAGGCACAGGGCCGCCAAGGCCAATGAACGTATTTTTTGCATGGCTGATCTATCATCGTTGTTCCGGGCATCAAAACCACGGAACGGTTTTGGGTGAGAGACCAGCGCGAAGTCTGAAAACAAAAAAACCTTCAGACTCCGGCAAAACGGGGAATGAAGGCATTCGACGAATCCTGGCGAAAAACGGCTCGCCAGGCTGGCCTCATCCTTCTCTTTGACGGAGAAGTGACTCCGGTAAATCCGGAGTCCGACGAGTGCGATCAAACCGATATCCTGACTTCGGCCTCGAACCTTATTCCCGCCTTCCCGATCTTCCAACCAGTGGCATTGGGAATTTGTAGCCGTTACAGTGGCGCAACCGTCCCGGATTCACACCGGGTTCCCTGACATTTGACCGCATTCAAAGCGAACAATTGTTCGCCCATTTCAAAGAACGTTCAAACAGGTACGACGCAGACGGAAGTTTGGCAAGCAGTTTTCGAAACACGTCACCAAAGATCGCCAAAGATCCATCGCGAAGGAACTCAGGTTCGAACAGGGAGACTTCGAAATTGCCACCGCCAAAACAAAACTATGCCCGGCCGTTTGGCCCTCAGGGAAAGCCATGTTTGGTTCTTCGAATGGCTTCCCCCAATGTTGCACAAAAATCAGCTCGAAAGAAAGGTGAGGGGTCATGCGACTTTTATGCAACAACAGGATTTCCTCCTTCGCTGAAGCTTCGGCGGACGGGTCGAATTCCCCGACATCGCAGCCTCTACTGCTGAGCGTTTACTTCAGCCTGGCCAGCTTATCCTTGCGGATTTTGGCGACCACATGAACGAGCGGATCAACCACCTCCGCGATGTTGTACTCCAGCGAGGCGCCAAGAACGACGGCGGCTTCGTCAGGCTGCAAGTTGTAGTCGTGCTCCAGCCAACCCGCCAATTCGCTCGTCGCCGATTGCAGCGCCTCAGAGAGCGAATTGGCTATGCCTAAGGCCATGAGATAGTCGCTGTTTTCCGCCCGCGGGTTCCGCTTCATCGCGCCTTTGATCAAGTCGACGGTGAATTCGACGTCCATTGAAGTTTCAAGCGCGTCCCCGGTCAGTTCTCCATCGCCTTGGGCAGCGTGGCCGTCGCCTATGAAAAGCAGTGCCCCCGGCGCGTAGACCGGCAGGTAAACTGTGCTTCCCTCGCGAAGCTGGTTGTAATCGAGATTGCCTCCGTACGAGCCGAGAAACCCAGTCCGGAAGGCCTGATGTCCGGGCGGCGCGACAGCGATACAACCGAGCATCGGCTGAAGCTTGACTTCGTACTTCTTCAAACGCGGGCTCGGGTTCTTAAGCCGCGCCACCCCGCGCTCGCGGTCCAGCACCCAGGCATTATCGAATTTATCATTATATTTCGTTTGCTGAATATAGTAGGGACTCACTGCCGTCGGCACAATGCGGGTCCCCGAATCGGCGGAGTCGCGATTCAGACGTAGACGATTCAGTTTGACCACGAGCGTGTCCCCTGGAAGAGCGCCTTCAACGTAGAACGGCCCGGTCTGGGGATTGCCACCTTCCGAGAGCCGCACCCCTTTGCTGTCGATCCCGCCGGAGTCGACCGTCCAGGTGCGAACGCTGTCGCCAGGAAAAATGCGCAGCGCCGGCGGAATGGCGTCGGAGAAGACGCGGTGAAATGCGGTCGGCGCAAAGTCGTGAACCTGCGGGATCGCAGGGGCCGTGGCGGAGCGCCGCGCCGTCCAGGAAACTTTGCGGTCACCCGACCAGAGCGCGGTTCCTGTGAGGGTCTGGCCCGTCGCTGTGCCTTTGAAGTCGCCAAAGCGCTCGCCACCCCGCGTGGCGGTGAAGGTCAGTTCATCGCCTTTAACGGTGCCTTCGAGTTTCAGTTCGTTGAGCGTGCCGTGGAGTTTCTCTCCCTCGCTGCTCAGAACTACCCGGGCGTAGCGGACTTCGTTCAAATTTGTCGCGGCAAATTCCCATTCACCTGTCAGGTCGCGTCCCGCCAATCGTGGGGCGAACAGGAGAGAACTGGCCAAGGCTAAAAATATCGACGCATAGAAACGGTTAAAGATGCTCATGCGTCTCTAACACAGCCGCCCAACAAAAAGTTTCACCGGAAAGCTCGAAGCACCAAAGCCGAAAGAAATTCAAAGAATCAAAACCGAAAGGCCAAACCGAGGGGGGCGGGTTTTGGAATGTCTCGCGTTTCGATCATTCCAATCCTCGGTGATTGGACCCCAATGTTTCATAAAAATCAGCTCGAGGGCATGGGACCATGCCGATTACAGAAAATGCAGCATTACAGTACAGTTGCATCCTTCATTTGGAATGAGCATTGCCCCTCTCCTGTATCCTCCCCGTGCTGGTGCAAATTTTGCGATTCACAGCACGCGGAGAGGAATGAAAGGTGAGGGGTCATGCAACTTTTATGCAACAATAGGGTTTCGACGCGTGTGCGGAATATTGAATCTGAATGTAATGTTGAGATGCGCCTCGGTGACGGGCAGCGCGGGTTTGTTCAGCAATCTCAACCAAGGAATCCCGGCAACGCGGTCTCAGCGACCCATCGCTCAGCGAACCCTCGCCCCCGCTAAAAAAATAGAAAGCGTGGAAAGAGAAAGTTTTTGTCGCTCTTGATATCCGCGCTTCCAAGTGACCAACGGTTGCTTGTCTCTTCCCGCCCCAGGAAGAGGGGCTGATTTGCTTCCAAGTAACCCTTAGGCGGCCTTTTTGATTAATTCGAATCCAAGTTCCTCGGCTTGCTTGTTGAGTTTGGCTAGACGGCTTTTGCGAATCTTTTCCTGATAAATCAGACAATCCACGTCGATGTATTCCTCTTTGTACTTCAGCAAGTGGTAGATCATGCAGGCCAGTTTCCTGGCAGTGGCGGTGTTGGCTGCCGCCGGGCCCAAGCGAGCGCGCATCCGCCGATGAAAGATGCCAAGCCAGGTGTCGGAGCGGCCCACCGCCGGAGCCACCGTCCGGAGCAGGATTGATACACGATTGACCACGTGAACGGTTCGACTGCTCAGGATTTTTCCACCGCTGATCTTGTTGCCGGGACAAAGCCCCAACCATGAGCAAAATGCCTTGGCGTTGCGCCAGCGGCTCATGTCCACTCCGATTTCCGAAATCAGGATTAGCACACCCAGAACGTTCAGGCCGATTACCTTGGTCAAATCCACCCCGCAAATGCGCGACAGTTCCGCGGTCACGTCTCGCTTGAGGCCGGTGCTGGATTTGAGCTTCTTGAACTTCTTCTTCTTTCCGGGTTTGGGCTGGGCCGAGGGCGGATTTTGGGGACGCTCGGCTTCCAGCACACTCGACGGATTGATCACGACTTTAGCCAACGCCTTCTCCAGCTCGCAGTCGCAGCTCTCCATCTGGCGGAGCAGATGCCGGTAATTTTCCAGCGACTGTCGCAACACAAACAGATGCTCTTCCCGCCAGTCACCCTGCAGCGCCGCTGCCAGCTCTTCGGGAGTACTCCTGCTACATTGTGCATCGCGCAACTCGACCAGTTTCTTGGGATCGCGTTCTCCGGCCAGAATGGCATCCAGAATCCGCAGGCCTGTTTCCCCGTTCAGATCGCTGACCGCGTGATGTAAGTGAATATTCATCTGGTTGAGGGCCTGCTGCATGTGCTGAATCTGCGCTCCGCAGCTCCTGGTCAGATTGTCCCGGTGCCTCATGAGCGTGCGCAACCGGCAGATATCGTCTGCCGGACGGAATGAACCGTTGAGCAAACCGTAGCTATGGAGCCGTTGCAGCCATTGGCAATCCTTGCAATCGCTCTTGCGTCCGGGCACATGCCGCACGTGCCGGGCATTGACCAAAAACACCTCCAACCCCGCCGCTTCGAGCTTTTGATACAGTGGAATCCAATAGACCGATGTTGACTCCATCGCCACCGTTTTGATCCCGCACTTCAGCAACCACTCGACCAGTTCGTCCAGATCCTTGGTGAAAGCTCCAAACTGGCGCACCGGCGATTGGCCGCTCGGCACGGCATCCTCCGGAACGCAGACCCAGTGCGTGGTCGCACCAACGTCAATACCTGCCGCGTGTGAATTAATCACAGGCATTTGGCCGGCTGGACTCAGGGGTGGCTTGCCGTGCTGCGGGGATTTGCTGGCACGCACTGAAGACTTCGTCGCTTTCATGGATGGACAAATATGGTTGCTATTCAGATTGCCAATCCCGGTCCGGCCTCTGGACCCAAGTAATTGCACTCTTCCAAACGGGATAGTTGCTTTACCAAAACCCGTGGGCAACTTCACCAATGTCTTCATCGCCGCCCAGAGGAACCATGCTAATGGACGGGCTCGCAGGCACCATTGACGGTCCGGTCTTGTCTTCCGCCGGGATTGAACCTGCCAACTCTGCACTCCACGACAACCCCAATCAAGTTACTCCTCTCTTCCCGCCCTCAAAAAAGGGCTGATTTGCTAATGGGTGACCCTTGTGTCTAGCAGGGGCATCGAGGCAAAACCAAGGCCGCACCGTTCTGGGATGGCGTCGTAGGCTGAGCGGCACCCAAAAGCTACAACTGATTACCCTAAAAATATGATGCACGGATAACTCCAGATTCCTTGGCCTGCCACAGCCACTGACTCCGGAGGCAACTCTGTTCCAGGGCGAGGGCGGGCAGAGCATCCGGCGCCGAGAAAACAGTGCTTCCGGCGCGCCGGCTCTCTCCCAAGGCTTACGTCAAAGCGCTTCACCGCTCAGGGACAGGTGCACATAGGCCAGATGAAATGCCCTGGCCGCTCGTGGGTTTCAGAATGTTTTGGGCTTTCCAAGAGCGATTCCACAATTAATATTTCCGCCAAACCCGCGCCTTTCGGAATGCTGGGCGTTGGTCGCTTAACGCGGAAGAAAACGGAAATGGAATGAGCCGCTTTGCGACTACACATTGGACGGCTATCCTGGATGCTGCTCGGTGCAGCAGTTCACGCTCTGCCGCAGCCTTGGAGGAACTCTGCACGAGTTACTGGTATCCGCTGTATGCGTTTTCGCGATCGCTCGGAGATGCGCACGCGGATGCCGAGGATTTGACCCAGGCGTTTTTCCAGCACATCGTCGAGAAGCAAGCGATTTCGGAAGTCCATCCCAGCCAGGGAAAGTTCCGGTCTTTCCTGATCGCCTGCTTCAAGAATTATCGATCCGTTCATTATAGGAAGACAAACGCGGCGAAGCGTGGAGGCGATTACAAGATTATTTCCTACGATGGCATGCTCGCCGAGGAGCGGTTTGCCAGCGAACCCTTTGATGATCCCGCTCCGGAGGCTCGTTATGACCGCGATTGGGCGCTGGCGGTGCTGCAAAGAGCCCAGTCCAGGCTCAAGCGGGAGTATGAGGAAGCAGGGAAGGAACAGATTTTCAACCGGTTGGCCATCTCTTTGCAAGGAAGCGAGCACCGCTACGATGCCCTGGCCGTCGAGCTGAAAAAATCCAGGGACGCCGTCAAAATGGAGGCCTCTCGGCTGCGGCGGCGCTTTGGACAGCTGTTGCGCGAAGTGATCCATGAGACAGTGGAGAATCCCTCGGAGGTCGACGATGAGCTGAGACACCTTCTTCAACTCCTAGCCCGTTGAATGTTGCGAGGAACAACTATTTGCCCCCAGTGCGGCATGGCGCACAGACCGGCGTTGCTGGGCGGGTTATGTCCTAAATGCACCGCCGGGTCATTCCTGCTTGAGGAAATAATCGAGGCCGCTGCGGACGAGGATCTGCGGTCCAGACCTGCGGAATTTCGTATCCGGGAAAAGATTGGGGAAGGCGGCATGGGAGAGATCCGCTCCGCTGATGAGACTGAGTTTGGCCGGACTGTCGCCGTGAAGTGGCTCAAAGAAGACCGGCGCGAAGACCCTTCGGCCAGGTCTCGTTTCCTCGCCGAAGCCCGAATTACCGCCCAGCTTGAACATCCCGGGATCGTTCCAATTTACGCAAAAGGCGTTCGTGCCGACGGCCGCGAGTTTTATACGATGCGGCGCTTGAGAGGGGTCACCCTCGCCCAAATCCTGGAAGGCTTGGGAAAGGGAGACGCAGCCATCATCAGGCAATATCCCTTGAGCGCCTTGCTGACCGTTTTTCAGAAGGTCTGCGATGCCGTGGCCTTTGCCCACTCCCGCAAAGTTATCCATCGGGATCTCAAGCCGGACAACATCATGGTCGGAGAGTTCGGCGAAGTCGTGGTCATGGATTGGGGTTTGGCCAAAATTTTGTCCGGTTCTCCCGATGCGGATGATCGATGCGGCAATGAATTTGAGGGGCCGCTGCCTGTTGAGCTTTCTGTCTCACACCAGACATTGGACCGGGTGGTCCTGGGCTCCCCCGGGTTCATGGCCCCGGAACAGGCTGATGGGCGGGCCCACAAAAGTGACGAACGCACGGATGTATTCGCTTTGGGGGCGATTCTTTACGCGATCCTGACCTTGAATCCTCCCGTCGCCGGGCACAGCTCCCAATCGATTATCGATCGCACCAAGTCAGGGGTCATTCGCCCGCCAACCGAGTTCAACACTCCCTCGTCGGCGGGACCGGCGGTCGCGAATCGGCTCACGCATTGTCCCAATGGCCGCGTTCCAGCTTCCCTCTCAGCGGTGGTGATGAAGGCGCTGGCCTTCCAGCCTGGGGATCGCTACCGCTCTGTGCAGGAGCTTCAGGCGGACATTACCGCTTATCAGACTGGGTACGCTACAGCCGCTGAAGCAGCCGGTTTTTTCACGCAAGTCCTGCTCCTGGTCAAACGTCGCAAGACGGAGTTCACCCTCTCAGCGGCAGCTTTTGCAATTATCCTAGCTTTGGCCGGCGCCTTTTTTGCCAAGGTGACCGCCACTTTAAACGAGCTCCAACTTACGGCCCCTTCCTTCGAGGCGGAGGCCCGAACGTTGCTCGAACAAGGGAACCTCACGAATGCCCTCGAGAAAATCCGATATGCCGAAAAACTCCGTCCGTCGGATGGCGCATACAAAAATCAGGAAGCAAATATCCTGCAATCACTTTTCCGCCTGAGCGAAGCGCGCGCCGCGTACTTTGACGCCCTGAAACTCTCCCCCGGTAATGAACTTGCGCGGACGAATATCCAGCTATGCGATGAACTCGGAAGCGGAGAACGACAGGGTGAGAATCCGGCGGCGGAGAAGCTCGAAAAACTCCGAGCAGCCCTCGTTTCCCAAAACCGCGTGGCGGAAGCGGTGTTCGTTGCCAAGCAACTTGCCAGTGGGCCGGTCGAATCGCTCAAAAAATGGGGGGAATACCTTAAAAAAGCCGGGTTCCCTGGAACCCTGAGCGAAGCTAAGGACGGGGGCTTGGAACTCGACATTGCTGGGACAGCGATAACAAATCTTAATGTACTCAAGGGAGTGCCGCTTGCCGTCCTGCGGGCAGGCGGGACGCGTATATCGGATCTTGAGCCATTGCGAGGAATGCCCTTGCGCATCCTCCAGGTTCAGAGCACATCGGTCGAGGATTTGAGCCCCTTACGGGGCATGCCGCTGATCGAGCTGAACATTTCCCGCACGAAGGTCACCCATTTTTCAGCGCTCAGGGGTTTGTCCCTCTGGTACCTGATCGCGCAAGTCCTGCCCGTAAAGGACCTTTCTCCCCTTGCTGGAATGCCCCTGCGATACCTGAACCTTTACGGTTGTGGAAAAATCGCCGACCTGCGGCCGCTGAAAGGAATGCCGCTGGAAATGGCCGACTTTTATGCTTCCTGGGTAACCGATCTCTCGCCGCTGAGCGCCATGCCCCTTGTCTATCTAAATATCGAGGCCAGCCTCGTAGAGGATTTGGAACCGTTGCGACGAACACCCCTCCACAATCTGGAAATGGGGACAACGAGAGTCCGCGATTTGAGCCCGCTCTCAGCATTGCCCCTCACCAATTTGGTCCTCAAAAACAATCCCATCGTGAGTGTAGAACCGCTGCGTGGCATGCCCTTGCAACGACTCTGGCTGGACGCTTGCAACCAGCTTAAAGACTTGGGGCCGATCGCTTCATGCATCTCCCTGGAGTATCTAACGATCCCTCGAACCGCGACCAACGCCGGCGTCCTCCGCTCCCTTCCGAAGCTCCGTCGCCTATCTTACTTCAGCCCTGACGATCGCGGCTGGGACGATCTCCCGACTCCCGAGGAGTTCTGGAAAAATCTATCGCCGGAGAATGCCCGGCCCCCTTCCAATTAGGTAAGTCCACAGTTCTATTTTCTTAGTCGAAAGCATCGCGCAGGGCCGTCCGCCGACAACGTTAATTGGAAGCTTTCCTCGAGGTTCACCAACTGAGGCTCGTCCGTCACGACCGTCCAGGGTCCAGATGCGGAAAACGTTGGAGCCGACTCCAGCTTGAGCGCGACACTGGCAGGCCAGGTCAGGACCACGTTCGTAGCAGATTTTGCGATGCCGATTTGCGAAACCGCGACTGTCACCGAATTCGTCACAGTTACAGAGAATATGGGAGCGCTGATAAATCCGTACCAGTACTTCACTACGAACTCGTATTTTCCAGGCTTGGCGCTCGAATCCGCTGAGATCTTTAAATCCGCATAGTAGTTTTTCACACCAAAAAACTGACGGGCGTACGAGCTGACGTCCGTAAAACGAATGAACGCTGGCGGCTGGACAAGAATCGTGGTCTCGTAAGCGCTCACATCAAAAGCTGACGATCCGACAAGCACGGTCTTCTCCGCGGTTTCGCCTGCAACAATCACGGTCGTGATTGGTCCGGCTTCCGTGGGGCTGACGCTTAGGATGCAGCCCAGCAGCGCCAAGGCGCCCACCACTCGGCGCGCTCTGTCATGCGTTCGGTCATTGGGGATCATATGGGGATGTGTTGAAGGATTTATTTTCCAGGCTTTCATGGTTCGTGGAGATAAAAAGCCAAACCACGCGTGCCGTAACAGAGTTTCTCGTTGTTCCTCCTGGAAAGAATCGGAAAATTCTCACCGGGATGTGGCTTCAGAAAGTCTGTTACGGTGTGAATTGATTTGCTTTCCCAAGGTGAGCATCGCTGCGTTCGTCTGCATTATGCAACGCTGTCTTGCAACTGAAAACACATGGTGGCGCTCGCATTCGCGGGAGCGCCTCGCTAAAAAAGAATGAACCACGACGTTTCCGAAATCTGCCGCCGGATCGATTCCGGCGACGTTGCCGCAATCACCTTCTACATCCGACAAGGCTTAACCGATATGAATCGATTAGAACCAGGCGATTTTGAACCGCGTCCCTCGGTACCCGCACCTTCTCTGGTTTGTGTGGTTGCGCCGCAGGATGGCAGCTTCACCGGCCTAGTGACATCGACACTCTTGAGCTCGCCATTGCTTCGTCCTGCTCTCCGTAGCTTTCCGGCTTTTTGTGCCGCTCTTGTGGGGCTTCTGTTCCTAGCCGCATGCAGCAAGGCTGCGCCAGAAATCAATTCTCACCACGCCGCCGCCGGTGCCCAACTCCAATTGGGATCAAGCAACGTTTTGGGCCAGGCTGTGTTTGATGGCAACATTGCGAAGATCCAAACGATAATGCTACAGGAGAAGGCTATTGCTGATAAAGGGGACGAGTTCGGATTGGCTCCCTTGCATTGGGCGGTACTGCTTGACCTACCAGATGTCGTAGAGCTTCTGCTGACAAATCATGCGAACCCGAATTCAAAAGCTTTCGATCGCACCACCGCACTGGCCACGACGCGCATCGCTCTAGCTTCCATCACCGAGAAAGTGACCAACTCCGCTGCCGGATATCACCAACGACAGAATTTTATACGGCGTTGCCTTCCTGAATGGAGCCCGCTTCACATCGCGGCCGATTGTGGCGATCTTACGGTGGTAAAAGCACTCTTACGCGCTGGGGCCGATCCGAATTCAAAGGGATCTTGGGGCGAAACCCCTCTTCATATGGTGGCAGGTAATATTTCGGCTTATCTAGCCCTCACGGGAACCGAGGGGCAGGGGGTTCTGATCGCCAAAGAGCTTTTGGCGAATGGGGCTGATGTCAGCGCGAGTACTGTTAAAGAAGTAGAACATTATGGAAGTCAGAAGCTTACACAGATGTTTTCTCGAGGCATGATGCAGGAACTAGGTATTTTGTCTCCGACACGCAGCTTCATGAGCCACGGCCTTACGATTCTAGTGGAGGATTCCTCGGTTCCTCAATTGACCTTTTGGGTTTCACCGAGTCCAGGATGGATGTTCCAGGGCTCCCCTCCGTTTTTGGATCCTAGTCCAGGCCGTGCACTCTACTTGCCGGCGGGATCACCGCCTCTGCTATTCTGTGTCGATCCCATCCCGCTGTTCGCTTTTCGGGGGCCTGCTAGCAGCCCTCGGGGGTCCACCATCGCTAGCAGCCCCCCTCAGAAGGGTGAGCGAGACGAGTTGGCGAGACTCTTATTGGCTTATAAGCCTGAGCTGAATAACTCAAAGATTCCGATTCTTCCCTACGCTATATGGGCGACATCCGAAGGGGCGCTTTCGGACGAGGTAGTTGGTGAATTCATAAGGGCACGCACGAGCTTAACATCCATAGACTTAGGCGGAGATACAGCAGTCCATTTGGCTATCGATCGTCAAAAATGGGATTGGTTGCGCTTGATGTTAGCATCAGGTGCGCCTTTGAATTTGAACGCGGTTAATTTTTACGGTGAACGTCCATTGGATATCGTAATCCGGCGTACTAACAATTCTTTCGATAGGGGGGAAGCAGAGGTCGTGAAACTAATGCTCGCGAAGGGTGCCAACCCAGAGTTATCAAGAAAAGGGCACAAACCGCCTGCTGATTACGCGCACGTGCGGGCTCTCCTTACGCGCGAGCAACCAGGCCCGAGGTGACAGTAAACGGGTGAGGTTCGAAGGCAAAACGCTTGTTGTTGATTTCGCTGAGTCGATCAAGGACGGACGGCTCTTTGCACAGGCCAACCGGCTCGTCGCACACGACCAGACGATTGCGATTATTCTTGAAAGCAGAGCGGCCGATTTGGCGCAAAGCCAAATGTGGCGCGAAGCGTTTCAAGGCGCGTTGATTTCGCTCAGTCTGATTTATTGGATTCCCATTCTTCGTTCGATCGATCCTGCTGAAACAGCGTGGTTGCTCGTGTCCGCCACCAAACAATTGAGCCGGAAGGAATCTGCCGTTGCATGACCGGAGGCCCAAGCGGCGCCGCCGGTTGCAGCTATATTTATTGCAAGGCTTGCCCGGAATCGGCCTCCAGAAAGCCGGTCGCATCCTCGAAAATTCGGCGGCGTTGAAGCGGTGATGACTGCCCCCGCAGAAGATCTGATGACCCTGGATGGTATCGGACTCAAACTCGCCCAGTCGATTCGATGGATTCTCGAGCGCGATCGACGAATCGATTGAACCAACTCTCGCTTCCTTAAAATCTTTACCTGCGCGGTGTAACAATTTCCGGTTCTCTCTCGTGTCACGGACGTCTGGGGACAGCCCTCAAAATACAAATGGACTGGGGCGATGGCAGACTCAAAGCATGGCGCGGCCTTTACGCATTGAATTTCCCGGAGCGATTTGCCACGCGACCAGCCGGATGGTGGGCAGTTGGTGGAATGGCTTGGAGCGATTGTTTCGGGATGCGCGCGATTTCGGCCTGTTTGTCGAGCGTTTAGAATGCATCGGGAATCAGCCGCGTCGCAGGGATTGAATACTGGTGCGGCAGCAAGCGCGCAAAACAAGCAACTTGGCGCGTGGGAGCGCCATAACAGAAGGTTGTGCCATAAGGTGGCTCAATTGGAAAAGACTTTGGAATCGTTGCAAGCGAGGCAGGAGAAACCAAGCGGCGGTTAATGATTCAAGCCGACTTGGTTGTATTGTATTTTGGGCGGTGACCCCAAAGAACCCGATAACGCTGGCTCAGGCCGAGCCGGCGCTCCAGACGCTGCTGACCGGTCAGTTGCTCGTTCGGAGCGATAAGCGCAATCCCGTCTTCGCTGTCGATGAAGTCGATTCGGGCAAACGACTCCTGGTTTTCTACGACTTCGATCTCATCGAAATCGTCGAGAGCGCTCCGCCGACTCGTCCCCCGTAGCAGGAACTATAAGGGTGGAACCCGCTTTCAAACTCTTGTTGGCTCGGCGCTACAACGCGAGGGTCAAGCTGAGCGCGTTGTGCGAAAGTTTCCAAGTCGATCCCAAAACGATCCGGCGCTGGGGTAAGGCATGGCAGCAGGGCGATCCCGCCGGGTTGGTCCGGGTATTGGAAGGTCGAAACGCGTGCCACAAACTGACTCTCCCAGTGGAACACTTCGTCCGATTGCGCTGGCCTGACCTGAGGGCCGAACGAAGCTATGGTCCTGTCGGACGGTTGTTCCTGGAGATTCGGAGTGCTTTCGGCCTTGAGATTTCGCGCTCGGGCCTGCAGGGCCTCATCCGAATCCTGAAAGGCGCCCTGGCTCCCGAGCAATCCTCGGTGGCAGAGGAGGCCACCCTCCAGTCTTGCCAGTCCGGAGGCCGGCACCGGGTTGCGAGCCAGGAATGCACGGAGGTGCCTCAGCCCGTCCTTAGCAGTTCTACTGCGGGTGGAGGATAAAGCGCCTGATTCTGCGGTCCAACCCAGTGTTGCGGCTGGGACGCCCTCCGGGAACAATGCCCAGGGTTCTCCCTTTTTTCGCAGAAATCCCGGAGTAACCGGGTTTTTCTTGTTCCCCTCAGCACGAACCGGAAAACGCCACCAGGCGCTGGCATCAGAAAGTCTGTTACCGTCTGAATTAATTTGCTTTCCAATAGGTGGACACATGAACACCACCCTAATCCACAGTTCGCATCAACGCACTTTGAATGCCCGTGAAACACTTTCCGCGGCACTCGGAGACTTGAAAGCCGCGCCACTTCTTCTGGCAGCTTGCACAGTGGTTTGCATTGTCCTCGGTATCCTTGTTGTCTGGGTTCCTCTGATCGGGGCTGCCCTCGAGATCAACGCGTTTGGCGTTGCACAGAGGTTAGCTCCTCAAGTTGCCCGAGGCGTTAGGCCGCATCGCACGCGACGAGACAACCAGCAACAACAAACAGACCACAAAGGAAAACAAATGAGTTCACAATGGGAATCCGAAAGAAGCCAACTCTTGGGCTGGGGTCGTGACGACCTCGTAACTACTGTTGAGCAGTTGGTGGAAGTTGGTATCCGCACGGGGTCATACGCAGAAGGCACGGCTGCTTACACCCATGCTCGAAGAATAGGTGAGAACATAAACAGCGTTGGGGGATTCCGAATGATGCAGGAAATGCACAAGCTCGTCGTTTCCGCCCTGCTTGCTAAAACCACCCATGAGAACGCTGCTTTGCTCTCGCGCCGGCTTGAATCGGCTTGGCACGGCATCGGCAGTTGGCTCGGTTAAAAAGAGAGGACACACTATGAGCTGGTTCAGCAAACTATTTGGCGGATCATCCGCCTCGAGCATCAGTTGCAGCAAGTGCGGCAGAGGACTTTCGGCATTCTCGACGAGTAGCAGGATCACGGTCGCATCCCCCGACCAACTACGGGGCAAGGCTCTTCAGTGCGCGAAGTGTGGCAAGATATGCTGCTCGGATTGCCTCGCTACGATTCCGCCGGGTATGCAGGGCTGCCCTCATTGCAGCAGCATGGCGATGCGGCCATACAGCGGCTCGTGATTGAGCGAGGAGGAACCACTATGCCACTACGACCAGTTGAGCACGCTCTGTTGAAGGGCGGGATGTTCGGTTACGACACGTATGAGGTCTATGCTGCCGATAGCGAGCAGGAGGCACTCGACTTTCTCAACGGCGTCACCGTTATCGAGGGCCAGTATTACGTAGTTGTCGAGACGCCCGCCGCTATCGTTGCCAGAGATCGCGGCGGGATCTACCGCCCATCGAAATCGTGGCGGGGGGACGGTTGGGTTTCCCAAAAGTGGAAAAAGATGGACGGAAAAGGACGCAGGCAGTTTTGGCAACACTGGAGCGGCGTTTTCGACAATGGCACGGCGGGAAGCTCCGCAAGTGGAAAGAGATGCTGGGAGTTTTGGAAATGACACGGCCTAACCAATCGGGGGCAGTGAACGGCGGGGCTACGCCTCTGTTTCAAATGCAACGCCACGTGCCCACCGTCACTGACCCGGATCGTTCGCCGACCCATTCGTCGCTTTCGTCGGCTTCGCGCGCGGTTCAAGACGCATGATTCACTGGCAAAACGGTACAAAACGGTTATGAAAGAATTCACGATCCAGGTTTTTCAGTTGATTCTCGTGGGGACTCCGATTGTTTTTGTGGTTATTGCCCTGTGTACCTGGGGCGCTCGCCGAAATCCTCGATTCAGAGATTTTCTGTGTTGGTTGGGGGCCTATCCACAATGGCAGCACTCGAATCCAAAGGTCAGGCTTGCCTGGGCCAAGCAGGCCGGCTGGAGCGATTCTTGGAAGACACCGGAGTTTCCAAACGTTTGGCGTGCACTAGCGCACATCGCAGCCAACGACGATGATGCCGATGTTGCCTCAGCGGCCGTTCAACAGTTAATACAATACGACCATGTTGTTAAGCATGGGATGCTGGATTTCGTTTGCAGCAGGACCCTGCACGAGTCTGTGAAGAACGCTATTGCGACACACGACGCAAAATGGCTTCAAACAAAGAAGGAGAGGGAAGATCGGGAAAATGCAGAGGAATGGAGGAAATCGGCCCCGCAGCGCCGGTTGCGTACTGGCCTCAATTGTCTGCGAGCATTAGCATTACCGGAAGCTCATCGGTTGGACGAAGTACAAGGGAGCCTGTCTTCCTTTACTTTTCTTGAAACCAATATCGAGGAAATTCCGGAAGCTCTACTGGTGCAGCTTGCATTACGCACCTCGTACACGTATCGATATTGCAAAGAGGAGCAAGATGGTGCTTCAGGAACGAGTATTCGCGAAGATGACATTGATGTGAATATGGATCGCTTTAATTCGGCAGCAAAATCAGAGTTGCAGCGTCGAGGCGTTTGGAGACGGTATTCCGAAGGCGTCTTCCAAGGACGTATTCACAAACCTCTGATCATCGAGCAGCGATCCAACCTTTTGTAGTGCTTGCAGCTCATGAATGAATTTCCATTTTCCATCCTCTTTTCCGTAGTCCGTAACGTTGCCTCTTAATATATTAATAGATCTTGGTCAAAACAGATTCGGCGAACAAGCGGATTGCACCAATGACGAGGAGCGCGGTGACGTTACCGTTCCCAATCGAATGTCGCTGCCGCGCTCCTCGTGATGGCTCATCCGAATCGTTCGGCGTCATCGCGCGTCATCCCACAACCCGAATTGAGATATGAAACCAACCCTCGTTCAGAATCAGCCAAAACGCTTCGTCACTCGCTGGAGCGTTTTATTATTCGCTGTCGCCAATTGCGCGAATATTGCCTTCCCCGCCGAGCCTCAGACCAAGCCATTATCCGCGCAGGCGCTTGACCTGCTCGCGGAGTTGGACAAGTCCCAAGACTTCCCAGGCCCGACTCCGAGAGAGCAAAATGCCCGGAAGCGGATAAGGGATGAAGTTTCCAACTGGCAGGCTGGCAGCCAGAACTGTACAGCAGCGAATTGATCTGTGGAGTGAATGGCGGAATGAGTCGTGGAGCAACGGGACAGGAGGGCGAGTTGGCCCGTGGAGGCAAAGGCGCGTAGGAGTGGTGTGAAAGTGCCGAGCAGGATCGAAGATGATCTT